>SDBV01001705.1_pt1 | contig 32953 bp, 31 predicted proteins | sample 2277081 | NCBI WGS metagenome assembly SDBV01 (sample SAMN10402039, study PRJNA504765) | marine sediment metagenome | isolation source: marine sediment core GS10_PC15, 223 cmbsf | place: Arctic Ocean: Southern Knipovich Ridge | collected 2010 | reverse complement strand
GCAGAGAACGCTAAGATATAACACGCAAAGCAACAAAAGAGTTCTGCGTTCTTTGCGATACCTTTGCGCTTTTTGCGTGAACTTTTTAAAGATATCAACAATTTGCAAAAGTGTCGTACACCCTAATAAATATAGCGTAGACGCAAGTGTGCTAATTTTATTAAGTTTGTATAAACTGATTAGATATGATAATTGAAAGGACAAGTAAAGAAATTTTAATTCGAATCCCCAATACCGTTGATTTGCAGGGTACGCAAAGGATTATTGATTATATACGATATCAGGAAGTGACCTCAAAATCAAAAGCAAAGCAAAAAGACATTGATAAGCTAGCTGATGATATTAATAAAGGGTGGTGGGAGAAGAATAAGGATACCTTTTTGAAGTGATAATAATTGTTGATACAAATATTGTTTTCAGTGCAATTTTAAACACTAAAAGCATTATTGGTGATATTCTTTTAAATTCTTCTGATACATTTCAATTTCTTAGCTGCCATTATTTATGGAAAGAAATTGATACTCATTGGAATAAATTGCTTAAAGTTTCCAAATTAGAAGAGCATGATTTACTTGAATCGCAAAGAATTATTTATAAAAATGTAAATTTTATTGATGAGGCTCAGATCTCAAAAGAATACAGAAAAAGAGCTTTTGAATTAGTTATAGACATCGATATAAATGATATAGCTTTCGTTGCATTGAATGAGAGTCTCGAATATATATTATGGACTGGAGACAAGGGATTATTAAAAGATTGAGGGGAAAAGGATATAATAGGATCGCTACGACTGAGGATATAATTAAATTACGTAGAAAACTGAATTAGAATAAGTATTGCTTTTCAACTTACTTTCAGTTTTTTCAAAAAACAACAGTTACTTATTTCTGATAAAGAGAAATTGCTACTTGCATAATTATAAGCCCTCCTTACATGAGCAAAAAACTTCAACATAAAATAGCAATCATTACTGGCGCTACTTCCGGTATGGGCGCTGCCATAGCCAAACTATTTGCCGCTGAAGGAGCCAAGGTTGTGGTAAATGGACGAAATGAGGAAAGAGGAAATCAGGTTGTTTCTGACATAAGAAAAAATAATGGTCAGGCCACATTTGTTCAAGGTGATATTTCTACCGAAGAAGGGAATATGCTTTTATACCAAAAGACAATCAGCGCCTACGGAGGATTGGATGTTGTGGTGTCCAATGCCGGTTTTTTAGGTTTGGGCTCCATTACAGAAGTTTCGATTGACACCTGGCACGAGACCATCAACACAAATCTCAACAGCATATTTTACCTGTTTAGGCTAGCCATTCCTGAAATGCTGAAAAGAGGAAAAGGAAATTTGATCGTCAACGGATCAATTGCTGCGTTCAAAAGTTTTCCCAATCATCCGGCTTATTGTGCTTCAAAAGGCGCACTGGTTCCATTGATTAAACAAATTGCCCTCGATTATGGCCCGAAAATCCGGGCAAACCTGATCTGTCCCGGCCCCATTGATACGCCCCTGATCTGGAATTCTGCTAAGGCATTTCCTGATCCTGATAAAGCTGTCGGAGATGCTGCGAAAGCTACCTTGTTGCAGCGACTGGGAGCACCTGAAGATGTGGCCAAAGCTGCTTTATTCCTCGCGTCAGAAGACTCTTCATTCATTACAGGCACCTCCATTACCGTTGATGGTGGGATTATGACGAAGTAGGTACAAGACAGTATTTTAGTGTCCAACATCCATAAGATATGCTTTCCAAGAGCTAACATAAGCTTTGTTTTGTGAATATTCCTTTCTATAAAAATTGATCCGCATGCACGCTCTCCCAATGCAGTTTATATATTTTGTTAATACGAATACAATAAATCAACATTTATTACTAACTTAATGGAACCAAAATTATGTTTTTCAGATTTAACGATGGATTATCCCAAATGCCCAAAGATTTTTGATATACTTTACTTGATGGACAGGGTAATTTTAAGGCGCTTATTCACAATACCATGATTTAATGAAGTGTCATAAACAGCAACTGAATGTTAGTAATAATTAGTGATTTACATTTGACTGACGGGTCGTCGGGAACCACTATTTCAGATAGGGCTTTTAAAATATTCAGAGAGCGCTTGCGCGAGATGGCATATGAAGCCTCCTGGCGAGCTGATGGAGTTTATCGGCCTATTGAAAAAATTGATGTTGTGTTGCTGGGAGATGTGCTGGATGTGATACGATCTGTGAGTTGGTTGGATGAAGAAGTGCGTCCCTGGGATGATACCGCTAGTCCTGATTTTTTAAGTATGATTCAACATATAAACCAGGACATACTCTCAAAAAATGACACTTCCTTTGAAGTATTAAAAGGATTAAACTCCAATGACAACAGCCTTAGAATAACTTTACCTCCAGAAGATGGTGCAGGCAAGGTGGCTAAAGTCGGACATGAACCTGAAGCAGAGGGAAGAATTCCTGTAGAGCTTAATATCCACTATATGGTGGGGAACCATGATTGGTTTTATCACCTGCAAGGGGATGCATATAACGAAATTCGCAAGACGGTGGTTGATGCAATGGGATTGGCGAATGATTCTTCAGTACCTTTTGCGCATGATCCGGCTGAATCATCCGTAATTATGAATGCGCTGAATGATCATAATGTATTTGCCCGGCATGGAGATATTTATGATCCCTTTAATTATGAAGGAAATCGTGACGCTTCCTCATTGGGAGATGCGATTGTAGTGGAACTACTGAATCGTTTCCCTGTAGAAGTTGGAAAGCAATTGGGCAATCAACTCCCGGTCGAATGCCTTGAAGGACTGAATGAAATTGATAATGTCAGGCCATTGTTGTTGATACCTGTTTGGGTTGATGCGTTATTGGAAAAAACCTGCTTTAACCAACCGGAATTAGCGGATAAAGTAAAAGAAATTTGGAATAACCTGGCAGATGACTTCCTGAAACTGGATTTTGTCCGTAAACGGGATAAGTGGTGGAATCCATTAGATGCTGTTGACAAGCTTGAACTTGGATTGAAAATCTCCAGGAAAGTTTCGTTTGATAAAATTGCTGATGTCATTAGGTGGTTCGCCAAAAAAAGCAAGGGAGAAGGGGAAACCTACTCTTCACATTCTCTGGAAGAGCAGGCATTCATTGACAAAAAAGCCTTTATTGTTTACGGTCACACACATCACAAGGAAGTGGTGCCCTTAGATACATTTAATGGTAAAGATCAAATTTATATTAATTCCGGCACTTGGCGAGCCGTATATGAAATGGTAAAAGCTGAAAGCAAGGTGCCACGATTTGTGACGTTTAAAGTAATGACTTATTTGGCTTTTTTCAAGGATGATGAACGTGGCGGAAGGAAATTCGAATCCTGGTCAGGAAGCCTGGGATAAGGGATGAATAATGGAAAAGTGTAAGCTTTTCTAAAATGAAATAGATTTTATTATTTAAAAATAATACACCCATGATACAAGTTGACTTACCCGCCTCTTTTGTTATTGGCCAGGCTTTTGCCATGCTATCAAAATCATATCTTCAAAAAGAAAATGATTTATTTACCAGCAAATTGTTAGGCCCCTTTAATGTGTATTTGTCATGTGGATTTGCCACGGGCGGATTATTTCTATTAGTTGGCTGGCCGGCCTGGGAGTATATGTACGTAGCGCCCTGGATAGAAAATGTATATGACCACCCTTCAATAGCTGCCTTTTATATCCTGTTTGTAATTGCCATGATCTTAATCGGAAATGCAGGCTATATCCTTGGGCATTATTGGTACAAAATCAAACGGGGTCAATTAGTTGTTTGGGGACTAATTACTGGCTTGTTCCTGACATTCCTGCCATTTCTGCTGAAATGGGGAATCTGGAGCAAGGTTGGCACCTATGCCGAAATTACAGCCGGCGGTGGTTATCCATTTGGCGAGGCTCCCTTTTTTCATGGATGGTTGGGCATTATGACCTATATGGTAGTCTCGGGTGTGTTGTTTGGTGTTTGGTTTAGGTCAAAAAGTAAAATATTATCAGCTCTATAATCGATATTTTGGATGGTGAAGTTGAATAACAAATAGTTTGAATTTTACTGTCAACTAAGAATTAATAAGTTTTTAAATAAATTTTTAACGGAAATTAAACCTCAACATCATGTTAGCAATGGATATCCCTATTGCCGCAATGAGCGGTATGATACTTGCTGAAGGCGGCAAAAAATTAGCAGTGAGCGAAGATCAGGATAAAATGCTTCTTCTGCGTTTTATAACCCTGGCTTATTCCGCAATATTTATCGCACCTACTCCTGTGTATTTCTTTTTGGGTTGGCCGGCCTGGGAAGTGAATTACATGTGGCCCTGGGTAGATCATGTTTTGGATGTCCCCATCAGGGCGGCATTTGCTTATGTGTTATTAGCCTGTGCAGTATTACCGACCTGGCTAGGCATGGAAATAGGAGTTAAATTATTAAGAAAGGGAAAAGATAAACTTAACCGGATTATATATATAGCCCTATTTGTCATTACAGGAATTATTATTCTATCTCTTTACCAGGAAACATTTAATGTATCCAGTACGACAGCTAAATACGAAGCAGGTGATACCTATTCATTATGGACACATCCTTTCGCCACCGGCATTTCTTTTACGTATGTCTATTTCTGGGGCTCACTGTTTGTATTTTATAGATGGTTAAAAAAGAAAAAATAGCATGATCACATTACCGGACATTACTTTACAGGATTATACACTCGATAAGCTTCCTTTGGTTAAGAGGCTTCGGGAAAAACACTTTAATGCTGCTACAGAAGTTTGTATCGAACGGGCAGAATTAATGACCAATTACTTAAAGGCTCATTCTGAAAATAATGAGGCCCCTCAATTAAGCCGGGCAAAAGCGATAAATCATTATCTTAGCGCTCGTAAGGCTTTATTTTTAGATGATAATCTGCTTGGTGGCGCTACCACATCCAAGCTGATTGGCGCTCCTTTGTACCCTGAGTTTATGGGATTATCTATTTGGCCTGAACTGGATACAATTAGTACACGCGGATCAAACCCACAAATCCTAACGGAAGAGGAAGCGGACATATGCAATTTCGATATTTTCCCTTATTGGATGGATCGGACGGTGATGGAAATTACACGCAAGAGGTTCGATAATCCGGTATCGCTTCAATTACTGGAGAAAATCGTATACTACATAAGTGGTAAAGCCGGTTGTATTTCACATTGTGTACCGGATTATAGCCGGATAATTAATGAGGGCGCTGAAGCAATTATTGAAGAAGCAGCTGAAAAGGAGAAAATCCTTGCAAATCAATCTGAAGAAAGTAGGGATGAGCATCAAATTGCTTTTTATCAGGGGGTTCAGGTTGCCCTGCAGGGAGTAATAAATTACGCCCTTAATGTGTCGGAAGAAGCTATTAAACAAGCTCAAATAGAAACAAACCCTGAACGAAAAAAGAACCTTGCGGCTATTGCCAAAGTCTGTGCCCAGGTTCCTGCCAGACCAGCAAGGTCATTCAGGGAAGCTGTAAATGCCTTGTGGATTAGCCAGGTTGGTCTCCATGCCGAAAATATTAATATGGCATTAAGCCCCGGAAGATTAGATCAGGTGTTGTATCCTTTTTTTAAAAGTGATTGGAAAAATGAAAAAATAACCCTCGAAGAGGCTATTACGCTTGGCTGCTGTTTGTGGCTCAAAATTGCAGATAACACAAACCTTGTACCGGAAGCTGCCGAAAAATTGTGGGGAGGCGCGGGATCGACTCCGGCAGTAACATTTGGAGGAATTGACAAGGATGGTAATGATGCAGTAAATGATCTGACGTATATCTTTTTGAAAGTTACAGAATTGATGCGCTTACGAGATCCGAGCGTGAATGCCCGTTTTAATTATCTGGAAAATTCAAACGATTATCGCCAACGCGTATCAGACGTGATTGTAAGTACGAAAGCCATTCCGGCTTTCCATAATGACATTACCGATATTGAAACACTAATGAACCAGGGGCTGACTCAAGAGCATGCCCGTGATTATGCCATTGTGGGATGTGTGGAGCTTGCAAGCACCGGCAGGGATTATGTGGCATCGGGATCCATCATGTTCAATTTATATTCAGCGCTGGAGCTCACCTTATTCAATGGCAGGAAGTACACTATGAATAACGAAAAAGTGAGCCCTGAAACCGGCGATCCAAAGGAATTCACCTCATTCGAGGAATTTTACGCAGCTTTCAAAAAACAGCTGAGCTGGCTGTTGAGTCAGGCAGTTGATATCAATGAAAAGATGGGCGCCGTTCATCAGGAAATGGTTTCAACACCCATGCTTTCTGTATTTTTTGAAGGACCTATGCAACGTGGCAAAGACCTGATCGATGGGGGTGCATTATATAATTCGTCAGGAGCTAGTTTTCTTGCCTTCCCGGATGTTTGTGATTCGCTAAATGCCATTGAGCAGGCTGTATATACTGAAAAGAAATTTTCTATGTCAGAGCTTATAGAAGCCGTCAAACAAAATTTTGAGGCCCCGGGTCATGAAACCATTCAAGCTTTTTTGAAAAATAAAACAACCAAGTTTGGTACTGAAAGTGATGTGGCATTAAAAAACTCGAAGCAGTTGGTAGTTGATATTTACGAGATTCTTCAATCCTATACCAATTATCGAGGGGGAACATATCGGCCGGCATATTGGACTATGACCACTCATGCCGGACAAGGTAAACTGGCAGGGGCAATGCCTAGTGGAAGAAAAGCCAGGGAGGTGTTCTCGAGTGGGATTACCCCGGCCTCGCAAGCAGCAAAAAGCCTTACCGAAGCGTTCAATGCCGTTGCGGCGCTGGATTATAAATGCATCCCGGGAGGTTGGGCCTTAAATATAAAATATACGCCAATATCCACGCAGGAAGACAAATCAACGTACCTGGAAAAATTTGGGGATCTTGTGGAAGGATTCTTTAAAAAAGGAGGGATGCAGGTCCAATTTAATGTGCAGGATTATAAAACTTTGATCGAAGCAAAAGCAAATCCTGAAAAGTATCCGGAGCTGATCGTACGGGTTTCTGGCTATTCAGCTTATTATAAAGATTTGAGTGATGCCATGAAAGATGAATTGATTACCCGAACCCAGTATGATATCTTCTCAGGAAGTTCCGTGGAATTGCCTGAAACGTTCGTTCAAAATCAAAATATATAATCATGAGTCCATTCTCAAAAGTAAGGGTTCGTAGAATATCTCTATGAGCGCTTACTTTTTGGAGTGGATTGAATAATAGATACATGTAAACTACTAATACAATGAGATTTTTACTTTGGCCTATAAAGCAATATTTAATAAGGAAATCACGGAAAGAATTTGTCCGTTGCCTGGAAGAGGAAACACTCGATTTTCTACTTACCAACATCCTCAGGTTGATGGATTTGTTTTTCTTTATGAATAAAAAATTCAGAAGAAATATAAAAGGATTTGATGCCCGATATGCCTTTAAAAGCGTTGATGGAAAAATTGACGCTTCTGTAATTTTTAAAGATTCGAAAATGGCGGTGAAAAACCACGTGATTGATGATACCAATGTGACGGTCGTATTTAAAGATGGGAAGGCGCTAAAGAACTTTCTGTTTTCCGATTCACCTGATATCATCGGCTCCATACTCAATGGTGAGGTGAGCTATTCCGGCAACCTGAATTACCTGGCGAAATTTGCCTATATGGCCAATCATCTAAAATATAAGTTCGCTCCGGGAAAATAATGAAGGGCCCCTTTATCTTTGATATTGGCAGAGGATCGTGTGTGGATGGCCCGGGAATACGGACTACAGTTTTCCTGAAAGCTTGTCCGCTAAAATGTGTTTGGTGCCATAATCCGGAATCCTACTCTTTTCATCCAGAGTTAAGTTGGTCTGTTCACAAATGTAGTTTGTGCAATCAATGTGTTGAGAATTGCCCTTCCGATGCTATTTCAAATGTGATAAATCACGATATAGATACTGAAAAATGTACCGTTTGTGGATTGTGCGTAAATAATTGCAATTATAATGCAATTCGAAAAGTTGGCGAATATTATCATCCGGATCAACTGCTTGAAATTTTACTTCGGGATAAAGAATATTTTGAGACATCGGGAGGGGGTGTTACCTTTTCTGGAGGTGAACCGCTAATGCATATGGCATATCTCGAACAAGTATGTTCCCGCCTGAAAGAACACCATATACATGTTGCCATTCAAACATGTGGATATTTTAATTATCCTCAATTCGAGAAAACAATACGACCCTATGTCGATCTGATTTATTTTGATCTTAAAATCATGGATCCGCAAAAGCATTATAAATTTACAGGTAAGTATAATGATATTATTCTTGAAAATTTACAGCATCTTCAATCTAAAAAGAAGCAAAAGCTAATTGTACGAACACCTTTGATCCCATCAATTACGGATACTCAAACTAATCTGGCAGCCATAAGATCACACCTCAAAAACCTCCGTATTGATGGATACGAGTTGCTGCCATATAATGCTCCCAGAAATGAGAAATTACCTGAAGCACTTGAATTAAAAAATTGATTCGCTGTAGTTTCACGCTACTCATAACCTTATTTGTTGTCGGATTTTTCTATCCGACATAAAACAGGAGTGGTAATGATCGACATTGTCAGCTTAAAACACCTGATAGTGCGAAAATATTGGACTTTATGTATACCAATATTTGTCTCATAATAGATGTTGTAGTATTTGATATCTCAATTATAGGCTTTAGTCTCTCTGATATAGGTTTCGGTCTCTCTGATACAGGCTTTGATCTCTCTGATATAGGCTTCTTTCTCTCTGTTGTGGGCTTCTTTATCTCTGTTCCAGGTTTCTTTCTCTCTGTTGTATGTTTTTTTCTCTCTGCTCTAGGTTTCTTTCTCTCTGTTGTATGTTTTTTTCTCTCTGCTCTAGGTTTATTTCTCTCTGTTGTAGGTTTTTTGGCACTTTAATAGACATGACAGGGGTTTTAAAAACATTACAAGTCTATAATTTAAGTATAATATAGCTAAATAATACACCAATATAGTATTTGATAAGCAAGGCAGCAAGAAATTTAGCGCTCTGAGAGTAAAAAAAACCTGCAGCCGGGCTGCAAAAATAAGTTTGGATCTATAAAAAAGTGATACCATCTATGCTGAAGCGTTCCTGTGTCTCGCTGATGCCATTTCCATACGATTTTTTATTTCTTTTTGCAGCCTAAAACGATGAACAGGTGTAATCTATCCAAATTTGGGAGGGTAAATTGGAGTTTAAGGAAATGGCATCACCTACCTCTCCGACCGGGTGAGCAACTTTCTTGGCAGAAGCGGATACAGATTTGAGGTATATCTAATCACCGGTGGTCATAATAGGCCGAAGACATAATGAATATATAGACATGTTTCTACAGCAAATTTTTATTCCATCAATAATTTGTTAGATTTACAGTCCTGATACAAAAGAAATATAGGTACCTTTTCAAAAAGGTGCATATATTTCGTGATATTTCCGGGTATGTGCACCTTTTTAGAAAGGTGCACATACCGAATTGTTAGCATTCATTCCATCTCATGTAAATTAACTATATGAAACAATTAATCATTATCTTCCTGCTGACCTGCTTTTTCAGTTGTCGTAATAACAAAGAGACTACTAAACCCTTCACAGAAACGGCCGACCAAATTTCAATTTTTGAGGTCTATTTTAAACAGCCAGAATCAGTAGATCGTTTTGGAATTTTTCTGAGAGATACTCTCATGCTCCCCGTTGAATGGGAACCATTTGACATCTTTGGAAACGGAGTTGTTTATGATGCTGCTTATTATCTCGGCAACACAACCCTCGAACTGCTTTCCCTGACAGCGGGGGACTCTACTCTGAACGTTTCGGCAAGATTTAACAGAGTTTTATTTGATACCCGGAATATAGAAAAGGATTCAGAATTCTTAAAAACCCAAGGAATACAACACACACCACCATTTGATTTCAACATTTCTTCAAAAGGATCCGAACTTCAAATTGGCAGACAGATTAATCTGGATTCTTTAAGCAAGGTATCCAACATTAATATCGCTTTTTGGCAATACGAAAATGCGGGATTTAATTTCAGCGAGAGATCGATTTCATCCGATAACGAAAATGATCTTAGTAGAAAGCTGGAAAATGTCTTTGAATCCAACCCACTTGGGATTGTTGGTCTAAAGGAAATACATATGACAATAAATCAAATTGCAGAAGAACAGTGGATTGATTTGCTGGGAGAAACTCCACTAAAGAGGTGGAATTTGAAAGAAGGGCCCTCTATAAGCTATGACTTAGCTGATACAAGCCTTGGGCTTGATTGGATATCAATTCAGGTTAAAGAATTGAACCAAGCAAGAGATTTTCTAACTATTAACCAAATTGCTTTTACACCACTCGAAGGAGCAATTCAATTGGACCGAGCTGAGTTTTATGGACTTAATATTTTGTTGGAAGAATAACGAAATGCTAACAAACGATATAGCACATACCTCTACTTGGTTGCTTGAATGTCCAGTGCAAAACAATACTTTAGTAGATATTAAAAGAATCCACAGGCACGTGCCATATCGGGATCGTTGCCAGCAATGCACATAGACCGACACGGATGATTCGATATTTAACCATAATAGTAATAATAATTTCCTGTAGACCTAATACGTCAGAAACGAGAATAAAAGATTTAGTATTAAAAGAGACTGATATATATCTTTTTGATGTTGTGAAAGAGGAATCAGATAATCCTATTGATTGGTTAATCAAACCTCGGACTGAAAAACTGATTCCTGATACTGAAGCTCATTGTATTGTTAGAGCCAAAATGATTGATTCAGACAAAACCATGACAGATTGTTTTATCAACATCTCGCTTCCTGAACGAATAGTTGATTTCGTAATATTTATGACTGACAAGGGATTGGACTTTAAGCAACTTTATGAATTGACAGGTCAAGATGTGATCCCAGCAATTGCCAGTGAGGCATATGGAGTATATGAGCTATATTATTCAAAAAATAATCCAAATGTTGGTATTGAGATTTTAAAACAGGGGCTCAGTTTGTCAAATGAACCGTCAGTGATTGCAGAAGATTTAGGATACATTCTTCGAGATGAGAATAGATTTCAGGAAGCGATTGAGGCTTTCTTGATATCTGAAAAACATGGTGTGACAAATAATTATATATATCAGGAGATTCGAGATTTGTATATTCAATTGAACAATATGGAAAAGGCAAACGAATATGATAAAATAATTGAGGATAAATTATAAAGCACATGCTGGCAACATCGTGTATGCTGCCATGCGCAATTCGCAGCATCAAAGTTCTAGCAAAATTGGTTGAGCAAGTCCGCAATATTTGCTCATGGTCTCGCGAAACTAAGGCTATCGCTTTTTGAAGCTTAATCCAAGTGGCTCGTGGGACAGGAATGCTGCTATATGCTTTTTCGCTCTTGCCTCGAGAAACGAAGGTAATCCTAGTTTGCAGGCGCATTTGCATTGAGCTCCGTTGGACACGAACTGATGTATTTGAATCTCCGCAAATATTGCTAGATTTATGATCGTAAGAAACGAAGTCGCACGGCACATACACCGGCGTTGTAGCCAATTAAAATAGAGATGAGAGTAGTAAATTTTTTAGTAGTAGGGTTAGTAATTTTTTGCATAAGCTGTTCCAACCCCAAAGAATTTAGCGTTGAGCTTAAAAGCAATCGATCTGATTTCGACTCATTATTTGTTAAAAATGTAATGACAGATGAGGTTATTGCAAAAATCTCATTGTCAGATACTGCTATGGTCTATGAGTTTTCAATAGATGAAGCCACATTATGTGAACTTATGGTTAAACAATCAGAGATGGTTTATTTGACCATTATCAAACCCAATGATAGAAAAATTATATCTATTGATTCTACATCAATCAGAACAGAATCAAGTCCATCTGATTCATTAGTAAATTTTCTATGGAAAAACGGCAATGAAATGTTCAGTAAACATTATAACGTGATTTTTGAACAAAATAATCCCGAACAAGTGAGATTTTTGTATGACAGTTTGATTTTCACTAGGTCAAATTTAATAAAAGAGTTCAATAGTGAACTAAGTAAGGAAGACATAGGAATCCTAGCATACCAGAATGAAGCAAGAGCATATTCTTTTCTTTTTTATTACGGTAGATGGATGAAAGAATATCCTGCTAGTCACGAGTTCTTTAATTTTATTGATAGCATTGATAATGAAGTTGTATATACCAAAACACTTCCGAACAATTTACTTTTTAAATATGAAATCCAATTCTTAAGAGAGAATGACTCCATTCGCAGCATAGATTCGTTTCTCAGTTTTATAGAAAGACAAACAAAAGGAAAAAACCTCCAAGATTACTTAAAAGCCATCTATATAAGGGATGTTATTGAGAGTCCTTCATATTGGAAAAAACACGTACAACTTTTCAACTCAGAGGCTCTAAAGTCCGCTCTTGAAAGAGAGCATAAAAACCGCTATTCTTCACTAATACAAGCGTCATCTAACTCGTTTTTTCGTTCTCAAAAGGGCGAAGTAGCATTTGATTTTGCTGCTCATAAACAGGATGGCTTGGAGTTTCGACTTTCTGACCTAAAAGGCAAATTAGTCTTGATAGACACGTGGGCGACTTGGTGCGGTCCATGCATAGACCAGCGTCCAGACATGCTAAAAATGGCTGCAAATTATCAAAGCAACCCTAATATAGCATTTTTGATGATCTCGGTAGAAAAAGACAAAGATAAATGGGAGAGATATATTGCTAGAACTAATCCTGATAATTTTGGGATCGAATTGTTTATTGAAGATGGAATGTTCACAGAGTTTGGAGAGAGTTATTTTATAAAATCAATACCAAAATATATACTCGTTGACCATAATGGCATAATTATCGATTCAGATGTAGGTGAACCTTCATTATCTCTTGAGGAGCTCATTAAATTAGAGTTGAGGAAAATTCAACTGGCCACAACAATAGATAAATAAACATAGGGCTTTTCTGCAATCCGAAAGTTCATCGGTTTCTAGAAAGTTCGCCAAGTATTATTAAATTTATTATCGGTGTGGCTTCATGATACACGTAACGAAAAAGCTATTTAATCCGCACGACATTTTAGCCTGTCCGTTGGAGTCCATTAGGGTATGTTAAAGGGACCATTGATGTTTAAAAAACTGAGTCACATTGTATTAATTCTGATATCTACTGTATCAACCTGTCTAAGTCAAACTCCTAAAAATGGTTTGATTGGAACTAAATGGGGGACAGAAATTCCGGTAGGATGTATTGAGACATACACATTTATGGAAGAAGGTAAGTTTGAATACTTTAATTGTGAGATGGAAGTAACTCGCACTGGAGAATATTTTATCAATCAGGATACTTTAACTGTTATGGTTTACCACATTGATGATACTCCAGCGTTTGCTGGTGGGATTGGGAAACTTAATCTACGTTTTCAATATGACTTTTTAATAAGCAAAGATGCTTTGGAAATGATCTATTTCAAGGATTATAAATTCACCAGCGAATCCAAATTCAACAAAATACCATATTCTAGAATAATTGAATAATTAACGGACTCCAACATCGTGTAATGCTGCCATGCGAGTTAGCGGCATCAAAGTTCTAGTAAAGTTGCTTGAGCTAGTCCACAATATTTGCTTATTGCGGCGCGAAACTAAGTTTATCGCTTTTTGAAGGTTAATCCAAGAGGCTTGTGGGACAGGAACGCAGTTAATAGCAATTTTGCACTTGCCGCGTGAAACGAAGGTAATTCCAGTTTGCAAGCGCTTTTGCTTTGAGCTCCGTTGGATACGAACTGATGTATTTGAATTTCCGCAATTATTACTAGATTTATGCCGACATGAATCTTTGTTGCAGGCCGTATGTGCTCATCGTTGGCTGTAATGATACCCTGGTGTAAAAAGTGTCGTTAGAAGTGAAAAACTGTAAAATGAAAACTAAATTTATCTTATCATCGATAAGTATAACCTTATTGATATTCTCTTGCTCAACAGATAATGATGAGATTGATGGGAGTCCAACATATCCTTCTTTTGGTTCTGAAATAGATGTGACGATCAATGGCCTGTCCTTTGATGCTATGGAACCATTCATATCGGCAGATGGGAATTATTTGTTTTTTAACAACCTAAATGATGGAGTTAATACCAAATTATTTTATGCCACTAAAGTAAATGATTCAACATTTACTTTAGTTGGAGAACTAGTTGGTGCGAATCAGCCTACACCTCCTCATTTAGATGCTGTAGCTGACATGGATTCGGAGGGTGTTTTTTATTGGACTTCAACGAGAAATTATCCTATAGAATTTGACAATCTTTTTCATGGAACTTTTATTTCCGGAAATGTCACTGATATTTCAAGAGTACATGGTGATTTTAACATGAATATTCCGGGTTGGCTTATTATGGATCACGGTATAAGTTTAGATGGACAATTTTTGTATTTCAACAATGCAAGATTTGATGATAGCAATTGTCAGGGAGTTTGTGAAACAAATTTAGGGATTGCTCAAAAAGTGAATGATTCAACTTTTAACACGCTATCAAATTCAGCATCAATCTTACAAAATATCAATGATGCTAATTTTATTTATTATGCTCCGTGCATTAGCAGTAATAATTTGGAATTGTATTACACGAGATACCTTAAAGGAGCAATTACCACAACCACACTTTTTGAGATCTGTGTGGCAGTAAGAAATACATCTGAAGACTCTTTTTCAGTTCCAAAGGTTTTATTTTCAGAAGTCATTTCCAATTTAATTGAAGCGCCTACTTTAACAACAGATAATCAAATTATCTATTACCATAGAAAAATTATAGATTCACATAAAATAGTGATGAGATATCGCAATTCTCAATAATATTTGCTAAGTATTCATGTGGAATGGTACTTAATGATACTTCCTTGATACGTGGAAATCCTACAACAATAAATTTAAATATCAATGTGGATTTTAGTGGAGGAAACGAAAATGCACTTTATTCCCCACAACATCATGGTCGATGCCTCTCCAGACCGTTTAAATGAAGCAAATACTAATATTCCTACCTAAGTTATAAAAGATGAATGCGTATAAACCTTCCGCTCGTTGTAATTTTTTATGGCTGGAATAGTTCGATTTACCTGAACTTTTATCAACTTTAAAGGTTGAATTGAAAGCCTGATTATTTTTCTAAAAACCAGCCTTAAATGTCAGACAATAAAATGAATTGTATCGGTGTTATGACCAGCGGTGGAGATGCTCCCGGAATGAATGCGGCGGTGAGAGCTGTCGTTAAAACTGCTTTATATAACGGGATTGATGTATATGCTTTTTACCAGGGTTACCAGGGAATGGTTGATGGCGGCGATATGATAAAAAAGATGGATTGGGACTCCGTCGGGGGAATTTTACATAAAGGAGGCACAAAAATAGGCACCGCCAGATGCATGGAATTTCGGGATAGATCCGGAAGATTGAAAGCAGCACAGAATTTAATCGAACGGCAAATTGATAATCTGGTGGTCATCGGAGGTGATGGAAGCCTCACCGGAGCGAATTTATTTAGAGAAGAATGGTCATCTCTGCTTGAAGAATTGCTAAATACAAAAAAAATCACCAAACAACAGGCCGCCAACCATCCGAACTTGCGGATTGTAGGACTTGTAGGCTCCATCGATAATGACTTGTCGGGAACAGATATGACCATCGGAGCTGACACTGCTTTGCGGAGAATATCAGAAGCCTTAGATGCGATTAGCAGTACAGCTGCCAGTCATCAGCGTACCTTTGTGGTTGAGGTGATGGGTAGGAACTGTGGTTATCTTGCATTAATGAGTGCGTTATCTTCAGGGGCAGACTATGTGCTTATTCCGGAAAAGCCACCTGAAGTTGATGATTGGGCACAGGAGATTTGTGAGAAAATTTCGGCAAACAAAAAAGCCGGCAAGAAGAAAAGTCTAATAATTGTTGCTGAAGGCGCCAAAGACAAACTTGGGAATCCGATAAAAAGCTTTCATGTAATAGATGAATTGAAAAAAAGAATCGATGAAGATGCGAGGCTTACCATACTTGGTCATGTTCAGAGGGGTGGGGCTCCCACAGCATTTGATCGTTATATGAGTACGGTGGTGGGTTATGCGGCGGTACAACATTTGGTTGAGGATGAAGATGAAAAGGAATCCATGATCATTGGCTTACAAAAAAATCGTGTGAAAGCCATTCCACTCATGGAAAGCATTCAGAAAACGCAATCTATTGTTGATAAAATTTCGAATAAGGAATTTGACAGAGCCGTAGAATTGCGGGGAGGAAGCTTTAAGGAATCATTAAAAATATTCAATACCTTAAGCCGGGCAACTCCAAGTACTAAAGGAGAAAACGGGGAGCCGCTGAATATCTTGGTAATGAATGCCGGCACACTTGCTCCGGGAATGAACATCGCCGTTCGAACTGCCGTTCGACTGGGAATGGATAAAGGTCATCAGGTATTTGGAGTTCATAATGCCTTTAAAGGATTGATTGACAATGAAATTGAACCTTTGAGCTGGATGGATGTTGAGGAATGGACCTCTCTTGGAGGATCTGAGCTGGGGACAAACCGGAAAGTTCCTGAAAATAGGGATTTTTATAAAATTGCCAGAAACCTGGAATCGAACAATATCCATGCTATGTTGATTATAGGAGGGATCACGGGTTATCAGACAGCCTATCACTTCATCGAAAAAAGAAGTGAAATTCCGGCATTTGACATGCCAATTGTCTGCCTACCAGCGACCATTAATAATAATTTGCCCGGTACCGATTTTAGTGTAGGGGCGGATACCGCATTGAATAGCATTATTGATTCAGTAGATAAAATAAAAGAATCTGCGGTCGCAAATAAGCGTGTATTTGTTGTGGAAGTTATGGGACCGGTACTGCGGTTATCTTGCCACCATGAGTGGCCTGGCCACTGGCGCTGAGAGGGTTTATTTGCATGAAAACGGGGTGACCTTACAGGATCTTCAAAATGATGTGAATATGTTTAAAAAAGCATTTAATGAAGGTAAACGCATGGGGCTGGTGGTGAAAAGCGAATATGCAAATAAAATATATACCACTCCCTTTATTAGCGCTTTGTATGAAGAAGATGGAGGTGAGGTTTTTGATGTGAGGCAGTCGATCCTGGGCCATGTGCAGCAAGGAGGGAACCCAAGTCCTTATGATCGGGCTATTGCGACAAAACTAGCGGCAAAAAGCATTGATTTTATGATAAAAAAAGCGAAAAAAGGAAAGCATGACGTGGTGAGTATTGGTTTGCATGGAGGCCAAATAGATTACAGAAATCTTGAAGATCTGGCGAAGATGGTTGATATGCGGTATTTCAGACCAAAAGAGCAGTGGTGGACAAGGCTTGAAAAATTAGTTAACTTATTTGGTAGATCTTCGGCATAATATACTTTAGGGGACCTCTAACCATTAGTAACACTATTTACTTCAAATTTTCTAAAATCGTATTATAATTTTTAAAAAAATATGGGTATAAAACTTCTTATAGGTTTATCGTTACTTTTATTAAGCTGTAATTTTTCTTCTGATCTAAATAACTCTTTGATGGAAACATATTCCTTGCATGATTTTTATTCCTCAAATGAATCTCTTGATAAAAAGGTAGAGGAAATATTGAAGGATCTTGATGCAAAAGAAAGAATCGCTCAAATGATCGTAGTTGCTGCGGGAACAAATGGCAAACCAACTGCAAGAGTAGATGAGCTGATCAGAGAAAAAGCAGTGGGCGGAGTATTGATGCTGAGTGGTGAAAAAGACCAGGTAAAGAGGCTTGTTCATCGATTCGATAGTTTGGCTTCCCAATATGGATTGTTGCCTTTAATATTCAGCTCGGATGCTGAGCCAAGTCTTATCAATAGAAAAATAAAGGGAACTCAGATCGTTCCAAAAACTGTAGAACTCGAAACTATAGAGATTTGCGATTCTGTGGCAACGATTATTTCAGATGAATTGTTATCCATGGGAATTCGACACAATTATGCTCCAGTGGTGGATCTCAGCGCAAATAATGAGGCCATTACGAACCGTACCTTTGGAAATGATAGTGTAAAGGTGGTAAAGCTATCTAATGCGTTTATCAAAACATCTCAGGAAAAAGGAGTTGCGGCAACAGCAAAGCACTTTCCCGGTCATGGATTAGTAAGTGGAGATACGCACTATAAATTAGTGACCATTGATGGAGCTTTGAAGGAGGTGAATAATTATAAATCCTTAATTGATAATGGAGTAATTAGCATCATGGTCGGCCATATAGCTGTGGTAAACAATGCAAGGTATGAAACCAATGGATTGCCATCGAGTTGTTCCAAAGAAATTGTGAGTGATTTATTGAAAAGAGAAATGGGTTTCAAAGGAATTGTCATTACCGACGCCATGAATATGGGGGCATTGCAAACGATAGAAAATGCATCATTGAAGGCTGTTGAGGCAGGTTGCGATATGATATTGATGGAGCCGAATGAAATCAAACTACTTGAGGATATTTATATTAAATATAATAACGATGTAGTTTTTAAAAATCAAATTGACCAATCTGTAAGCAAAATACTTAGGCTGAAAGTATGTCTGAATCTTATAGGTTGAATTGTTTATTTACTGGCTGGTTTACCAGCGTTTTTCAAATAATATTGTTGAATTATCATTATAGCACATCATTTTTTTATCACTTTATCTTATCATTAAATCATCAAAAAAGGATCAGTTGAAAAATAATTATTATATAATGATTATTTTTGTGGATTGATTATTAACTGAAACCTTTAACAATTAGCTAGAATATGAGAAAATTATGCCTTTTCACCTTCGCAGTTGCAACATTATTGTTTGCATGCGATTCATCGAAAGATGAAAATAATGCTTCTTTTACCATTAATGCAGAAATCAAAGGAGTTGAAGATGCTACACCAATATATCTCCAATTGGTCAAAGATGGAAAGTTGGCGCCAATAGACACTGCAAGTATAATGGCTTCAAAAGTAAGCTTTTACGGTCATTTAGTTGAGCCGGAAATGATGTATCTGCAAATCGGAGACACAAGAAAGATGATTAATCTGTTTGGAGAAAATGGGTCAATTTCTGTAAAAGTACATGTAGATAGTCTTGATAAAGCAGAAGTGATCGGATCAGAAACTCATGATGATCTGATGGCTTTTAAAAAGCGCCTTGAGCCAATAGAAGAAAAATCGAATCAACTTAATGAAGATTACCGGATGGCGTCAGCAAATTCTGATACAGAAAAGATGAATGAGTTGAGGGAATCATATGAAGAGATCAGGAAGGAACAAATTGCGATGATCACGAAATTTATAGTTGATAATAATGAATCATTTATAGCACCATTCCTTATAAAAGGATACCTCTATTACGATATGGAATATCCTGCTTTGGATAGTTTATTGTCTGAACTAAGCCCTGCTATTCATAGCTCAAAAGATTATCAAACCATGATTGAAAGAGTGACAATACTTAAAAGTGTGGCGATAGGAATGCCTGCAGTGGATTTTGCGCTTAATGACACGACCGGTAATCCGATTTCTATTTCGTCCTTTCAAGGTAAAATATTATTGATTGATTTCTGGGCTTCATGGTGCCGACCTTGCCGTATTGAAAATCCTAACGTAGTAAAGCTTTACAATGATTATAAAGATAAAGGATTTGAAATTATCGGAGTGTCCTTTGATGAAAGTCGCTCAAAATGGATCGATGCCATACATCAGGATCAGTTGACCTGGCCGCATGTAAGTGACTTGAAGGGATGGTCTTCAGCTGCCGGTAAATTATATGCCGTAAACTCCATTCCTGCTACCGTATTATTGGATCGTGAAGGAAATATTGTTGCCAAAAACTTGAGGGGAGATGCATTACGTAAAAAATTAGAAGAAATTTATGGTGCAGAAGATCAAAATATCTAAATTGTTGACATATTTTTTTTATACATAAAATTTACTGATATGATACAAAAAGGATTAATTTTTATGATTGCGATTTTTATCGCTTACGGATGTGTAACTTCCAAAAAAGCAGTTGATATATCTGTTGGAGAGTGGGAATATGTACTTAAAAACCTACCTGATGGTGATGCAACAGGCACTTTTTCCATTACAAAAGAGGGGGGTAATTATGCGGGCGCTTTGCACACAGATCAGGGCGATGCTGTTTTAGACAATGTGGTAATTGAAAACGATGAATTAGTTTGTACTTTCGAATTTATGGATTATACCATAGACATGACAGGAATATTTGACGGAGATGCTTTTACAGGAAAGTGCTCAGTAGAATACAATGATTTTCCAATGACTGCTGTTCGGAAGCAATAATATTTGATTTACAGAAAATAAAAAAGGGCTTTAAGCCTTTTTTTTGTTTTAACAAATAATTTATTAGAGCGCTACTTCAACGAAAGTTCATCAATAATGCTTTCAATTTTTGCATTCAATGTATTCTGCACCTTATCAAAATCTTCTTTCCTTTCCAAAGGCTCTTTGACACTGAAATAAAATTTAATTTTTGGTTCCGTCCCGGATGGTCTGGCGGAAATTTTGGTGCCATCTTCGGTGGTGTATTGGAGCACATTTGATTTCGGAAAATCAAGTTTTTCTGCGCCTCCGGATGCCAAATCCTTTACCTCACCAGACAGGTAATCATAAACTTTTATGACAGGAGACCCATGAATTGTTACCGGAGGAGTTTGCCTCATCTCCTTCATCATTTGCTCGATTTCTTCTACCCCTGATTTTCCCTTTCTGGTTATGGAGTGCAATGATTCTTTATAAAACCCAAATTCTTTGTAAATTTCAATCAACAGATCAAAAAGCCCCATGCCGTTTTCTTTTGCCCAGGCAGTCATTTCAGCAAGTAAGGCGCAGGATGAAATGGCATCTTTGTCCCGAACAAAGTCACCGGATAAGTATCCATAACTTTCTTCGCCGCCTACAATAAATTTCTTCTTTCCTTCCAGCTCCTTAATAACGGCAGCGATGTATTTAAAGCCCGTTAAGGTTTCGTATGCTTCTACCTTAAATGCTTTGGCAATATCAAAGATCAGGTCTGTAGTAACGATAGTTTTGATGATAAACTGGTCTCCATCCAGTTTGCCTTTTTCAGACCACATTTTCAACATATAATAAACCAGTAAGGAAGCCGCTTGATTTCCATTGATCAATTGGAATTCGCCATGGTTATTCTTTGCGCCGATGCCCACCCGGTCGGCATCAGGGTCTGTGGCCATGATGAGATCCGCGTCGATTTCTTTGGCTTTTTGCAAGGCCAGACTCATAGCTTCCGATTCTTCAGGATTGGGATACACCACAGTTGGGAAATTTCCATCAGGTGTAGCCTGTTCTTCGACAATGTGCGTATTTTCAAATCCATACCTTCTCAATATTTCAGGAACCAGCGTAATTCCTGTTCCATGGATTGGGGAAAATACTATTTTAAGATCTTTTTGATTTTGAATAATTTCGGGAGACAAGGAAAGATTTTTTACTTCCTGTAGGTATTTTTCATCTATTTCTTCACCTATTTCAACAATTAGCGAAGGATTTTTGGTGAATTTCACCTCATCAATACTGGCAATTTTGTTTACTTCATTGATCACATTCACATCATGAGGAGGCGTTACTTGTGCTCCATCGTCCCAGTAGGCTTTATAGCCATTGTATTCCTTCGGATTGTGTGAGGCAGTGAGCACCACACCACTTTTGCAGTCAAGACTTCTGATCGCAAAAGACAATTCAGGAGTAGGTCTTAGGGAAGTAAAGAAATATACCTTGATGCCATTGGCGGAAAACACTGCAGCAGTCGTTTCTGCGAAAAAGCCACTGTTGTTTCTGCTATCATATGCAATGGCAACACTTATTTGCTGATCAGGAAATGCTTGTAAAAGATAATTGCTCAATCCCTGAGTCGCTTTTCCAATGGTATACTTGTTTACTCTGTTGGAACCAATCCCCATAATTCCTCTCAACCCACCGGTGCCAAATTCAAGGTCTTTATAAAATGAATCAATCAATTCAGTTTGGTCTTCTGAATCCAACATAAGTTGAATATCATTTTTCGCTTGATGGTCAATATTGCTATTCAACCATTCCGTAGCTTTTGCTCTTACTTCTAAGTCCATTTGTGTTACTTTTTGGAAGGTATCTTTTTTTTGTGGAGCTAAATTAATGTATTGAAATGTGATTGTATGCATCATTTTATATTAAACCTCTATAATTTATAAATATTCCTGAATTAGGATTAAGGCATTGACTTTCAGTTAATTCATTTAAATTGCCAAAAAACTATATTTTCATAATCAATTTTTGAAATCAAGGTCAATGCCGTGATTTCTAACGCTTTATATTTGCAATAATTATTTCTTGCATTAAGCAGGTAAAAAAGGCAGTGTTCGACTATTATTTTTTGTGAATTTAAATAACCAAGACAAAAGACTAAAGTATAATATCATGATACTTGCAAATGGATAATTTCATATTTCGTTGGCAGTATTAAAAGAGACAGTTTATCCAAACAAATTCAAACTTGTCACAAACCCGGCAAATATTATTCCGATTGATATCAAAAATCTGTAAATTAATTTGCATTGGAAATAGAGATTTTGAAATTTTGTGCGACAAATATTATCAGCATGGACATAATAAAACTTAATGACGATTTTTGTGAGCTTGTAAGCAGGAGAAATTTACTTGCTTCCCTTGATTACAACGATGAGGCCTACGATAGGGTCGAAGAAGATTTACATGATTTTGAAGATGATTTTCTTGAAAAGTATGATGAATATCTTGAGGAAGCTTTCCAGCTAGTCCATGATGAACATTGCCCTGACACGGATGTGTTGTTGCCGATAGCCTATATCGCTAAAAAGTATATTGAAAAGACCGATGATGATGGAAATATGTCCTATGGCGTCGGACCAAATCAGGGTGTTCTTGTAGAAGCAGATGAATATTTGAAAAATGATGTTCGTCTGATGCTGGTACCTACTCCAACAAGAATTGTGATGACGATAGATAATGCTCAGCCTAAAGTGGTTTGGGATGCGAGCTAGGGACTAGGTTTTGGGTTCTAGGTTCTGGAGGTTCTAGGTGCTGCGTTTGGAAATATTATACCAAATTTTAATTTTTACTATTGAGGAATTGCTATAATATTAAGCCTGGTGGTCTGTAACTATTTCAATTAAAGATTAAGTCCAATGCATAGGAGGTCATTTGTTACAGATTCAAATTCAATATCGAACATATAAATAATAAATTGAGAAGTGCATGTTGAGTTGAATGCACCCAGAACCCAGTACCCAGCGCCAAGAAACCGGCTCCTGGCACTTGGCGCCCAGTCCCCAGCACCTAGAATCCAATCTTCTTCTTTACTCTTTCCAATACACTTTTCCCGATCTCACGGGCTTTTTGTTCCCCTTCTTCAAGCTTTTGGATGAGTTCATTGGTGTTTTGCATATAATGGTCAAATGTTTCCCTTTCTGTCTTCATCTGCTCAATGATCAGCTCAAAGAGTCCTTGCTTTGCATGGCCATACCCAAAGTTTCCTCTTTCATAATTATTTCGCATTTCGGCAGTTTGTGCTTCATCTGCAAGTAATTTATAAAGTGCAAACACGTTGCAGGCATCGGGATTTTTAGGTTCTTCCAAAGGCGTGCTGTCCGTCACAATCGACATTATTTTCTTTCTTAGCTGTTTTTGAGGCAAAAATATATCAATGGTATTGTTATAAGATTTGCTCATTTTAATTCCATCAGTACCAGGGATGGTCATAACAGCCCGGTCAATTTTAACCTCCGGTATCACGAAAGTTTCTCCATATTTAGTATTAAAAGCGCTTGCAATATCACGTGTAATTTCGAGATGTTGTTGTTGGTCTTTCCCGATCGGTACATAATTAGCATCATACATAAGAATATCGGCAGCCATCAATACAGGATATATAAATAATCCCGCATTCACATCAGAAAGGCGATCAGATTTATCCTTGAAACTATGTGCATTTGCTAACATTGGGTAGGGTGTGTAGCAATTCAGGTACCAGGTAAGCTCACATACTTCCGGTATTTGCGACTGCCTGTAAAACATGTTTTTATCGGTATCAAAACCAAATGCAAGCCATGCGGCAGCAGTCGCCAGTGTATTTTCTTGTCGTTCTTTCCCGTCTTTTACCGTAGTTAACGAGTGAAGATCAGCTATAAAAAAGAGCGCTTCATTCTTAGGGTCCTTCGATAGCTCGATGCCAGGTTTTATTGCCCCTAATATATTCCCCAAATGAGGTCTTCCGGTACTTTGTATTCCAGTAAGTATTCTTGCCATATCAATAAAAATTTGCGCAAATTAAGCAAACAAATTACAAAGTGACTAAAAATTCGTGTGCTAGTTTATTTTTGTTCCGTTAAACTTTACTTTTGTAGTATTGGCAAGCGTTTGCTTACTCAATTATAATTTTATTAATATCACACGTCCATGAAATTCATAATATATTTAACAGCCGTATTTATATTTTCCTTATCAACAATATATGCCCAGCAAGGTAAGTTTGATTTTGAAAATGAAACCTTTGATTTTGGGAGTATAAAAGAGGGAGACGGACCGGTAGAGCATAAGTTTGTTTTTACAAATATTGGGGATGCTCCTTTGATCATTCAGGGGGTTCGGGCATCGTGTGGTTGCACCACTCCGGCGTGGAGCAAAGAGCCTGTTCCTCCGGGGGAAAAAGGTTTCATAGCCGCCAAATACAATCCAAAGAACCGCCCTGGTTCATTTAGGAAGAGCTTGTCGGTTACTTCAAATGCCAATTCAAATACAAAAGTTATCTATATTAAAGGGATGGTTGAAATGAAACCGCGTACCCCGGCTGATCTTTATAGATTTCAGATAGGCAATCTGCGAATGAAATACCAGTCTTTAAATATGTATAAAGTAACTACCGGGGCTCCTGTTACCCGGTCTTTCGATCTTTATAACGATGGTGATGCTGCAATAACTTTTCTGGATAAAATTCAGAAACCCGACTACATTACTATTAGTTTTCAACCAAAGGTACTTGAGTCCAAAGCGAAAGGAAAATTAGTTGTCACCTATGATGGAGCCGGTAAAAATGATTTGGGCTTTGTTTCTGACCCAATCAGAATTTATACAGATGAGCCAAAAAATGAGGAGAAAAGTTTGCGTGTAGTTGCCACCATAGAAGAGTATTTTCCTCCGATGACTCCGGAGGAATTAGCGAAAGCGCCTAAGCTTGAATTTGATAAAACTTCTCATGATTTTGGAGCCATTAAAGAAAATATGTCTGTCAAAACGGAATTTGTTTTTACCAATAGTGGTAAATCTGAACTGAACATCAGACGGATAAAACCAAATTGTGGCTGTACGATCGCAAAACTGGATAAATATACGCTGCTGCCAGGTGACAGTACAAAAATGAGCGTTGAATTCAATTCAGTCGGAAGGCGAGGAAATCAACAAAAATCTATAGTAATATTTTCAAATGATCCAACTGCTCCATCTCAAAGGTTGACTATCAAGGCAAAAGTCTCAAGTGCTAGCTAGGGGAAAAGGCAAAAGGTGAAAGGTGAAGGGTGAAGGGTGAAAGCTGAAAGATCGTTTAAAAAGGATTCAATCTCTAATCAATCTTCATTCAATCTTTTTTGATAAATATTTTCCAAATCAAAACCATAGCACATTGATTCTGATTTGGAAATTGCAGGAAAGTTAACGGGAAACTATAAGCAGCATCCCAAATCCCATGATGGTCATCCAGTATTTATATGGTTCTAAAAAGCTTACATTCAGCACATCCATTTCTAAAAATACCGAGATCAAGACTAAAAGTATTGCGAAAAATTTGACTAAAAATTTGTTTCTTCTGCTCATGTTAATAAATTTTGGTTTTGCACAAAATTAAAATACTGATATCAATCATCTAATAATATGTAATTAAATTTTACTTTCGCGAAGATTTTAAAAAGGCGTAACATTGGCAAAAATAGGAACGGATATAAAATATGTTCGGGATCTGTTGATTGGATCTGAACTGGCAGGAATCCCAACAGAAACAGTGTATGGATTGGCAGCCAATGCATTAGATCCTATTGCAGTAGCCAAAATCTTTAAGGTAAAAGAAAGACCAACATTTGATCCTTTAATCGTTCACGTTTCAGGGCTGGATCAGGCGGAGAAATTTGTTCGTGAAATTCCTGAAAAAGCCCAAATACTGGCAAATACTTTCTGGCCGGGTCCTTTGACCCTTATTTTCAATAAAAAAGAAATTATCCCGGATATCGTCACATCTGGATTAGATACCGTAGCTGTACGCGTGCCTAACCATGCCTTGACGTTGGAGCTTCTGAAAAACATAGATTTTCCATTGGCAGCGCCGAGTGCGAATCCATTCGGATATGTGAGCCCAACAAGTGCAAAACATGTAGAAGAGCAATTAGGTGATAAAATTAAATATGTGCTTGATGGTGGCTTATGTTCGGTGGGTATTGAATCAACCATTTTAGGTTTTGATGGTGATGATGTTGTGGTGTACAGGCTGGGGGGATGTAAGGTTGAGGATATAGAAGGTCTGATAGGCGAAATAAAAGTAAAAGCAAATTCCTCATCCAATCCAGTTGCGCCCGGGATGTTGGAAAGCCATTATGCGCCGCTAACACCAATTATTATTGGGAATATCAGGGAATTAGTCGGGAAGCACAAGCATCAGAAAATAGGATTAATATCCTTTAAGGATGAAATTAATGAGCTGGATTTAGATCATCAGTTTATACTTTCTGAAAAAGGGGATATTGATGAAGCAGCAACACGGCTTTTTACTGGTTTAAGGGAGTTAGATGCATTAAATTTGCAGCTCATTGTAAGTGAGTATGTGCCGGATGTTGGTCTGGGGCGGGCGATCAATGACAGATTAAAGCGAGCTGAAGTAAAACGTAATTGAATTATATTTTTATCCAAAAAAATAAATAAAATGAAAAAAGTTGATAGTTATAATTTCTCCGGAAAGCGCGCCCTAATCAGGGTGGATTTCAATGTGCCCTTGAATGATAAGTTTGAAATCACGGATGATAATAGACTCCGCGCTGCATTGCCAACCATCAAAAAAATATTAGCAGATGGAGGATCTGTTGTTTTAATGTCCCATTTGGGAAGACCAAAGCAAGGCCCGGAAGAGAAATTTTCCTTGAAGCATGTCGTTGCTTACCTGAGCGATAAATTGGGAGTTGATGTACAGTTTGCTGCCGATTGCATTGGCGCTGAAGCCGAAGCAAAATCTGCTGCATTGAAATCAGGTGAGGTGTTGGTTTTGGAAAACCTCAGATTCTATAAAGAAGAGGCCAAAGGGGATGTTGATTTTGCGAAGAAGCTTTCCGCACATGGTGATGTATGGGTAAATGATGCATTTGGAACCGCTCACCGTGCACACGCATCGACTGCGGTTATAGCTCAGTTTTTTGCAGATAAAGTATGCGGATATGTGATTGAAGCTGAACTTATAAATGCTGAAAAAGTATTGAAATCAGGGGAGAGACCATTGACGGCCATCATGGGTGGAGCTAAGATCAGCGATAAGATTTTGATTATCGAAAATCTGCTAGACAGAGTTGATAACCTTTTAATCGGCGGAGGAATGGCTTACACTTTCTTTAAGGCTCAGGGAGGAAAAATCGGATCCTCGCTTTGTGAAGATGAAAAGCTTGACCTGGCAAAATCATTGATTGAAAAAGCAAAATCCTTAGGCGTGAATTTATTGCTTCCTGTAGATTCAATTACAGCGGATGCCTTTGACAACAATGCAAACATTGAAGAAGCTGACAACATGAATATCAAAGATGGCTACCTTGGACTTGATATAGGGCCAAAAGCGATTAAAGAGTTCAACGAGGTGATCAGCAAATCTAAAACTGTACTTTGGAATGGCCCAATGGGTGTTTTTGAAATGTCAAATTTCGCTACCGGAACCAAAGAAGTGGCTGCTGCCGTAGTGGCATGCACAGAGGCCGGTGGATTTTCATTGATTGGCGGCGGTGATTCTGCTGCTGCTGTCAATATTCTTGGTTACGGCGACAAAGTAAGTTATGTTTCTACAGGCGGAGGAGCATTATTGGAGTACATGGAAGGCAAAGTATTGCCTGGCGTGGCTGCTTTAGATGAATAGGTTTAAAAACAATTAACATAGAAAGCCCCGGGGTCATTTGATTTCGAGGCTTTTTTTGCATTAAGAAATAAGGACTCAGGAATAAGAATAGGCAGCTACTATTCAATTTTTGAATTCCACCACAAACTGCTCATCTCCTCATATTTTTTAATTAATGCTACGAACAAAAAGTTTGAACGGATTCAGGATATTTAAAACCTGGGGAATTACCATGTGCCTGCATAAGCAAGCTCATTATTGGTGGTTTGTTTCAAATATTTGAATTGAATAGCTATGATCTGCCGGATATGCAAAAAATCATGCGCCAGCCAATTAGCCAGGAAATGCTCAGAAGAAAGTGGCCCCAGTTTTGGGTGAATGTAAGCATTTTTCCAGGCTGGGGTTTTTAGGGAATGAAGCCAGGTTATTGATTTTTTGCGCTCAGCCAATAGTTTTTCTACCATTTGATTGTAATCCTGTTCAATATATTTTCGGTCTTTCACCCATGCGATTTGATCGAACATTGTCAGTGGCTCATTTGGAGTTTCGAGCGTATGTTTTACCCTTCCTCTAAAATCTTCCCGTTCTTCATCGTACAAATGGCAAACTACTTCAAGAATACACCAACTATTGATTTTTGGTTTCCACATGTATTCTTCCTGAGTTTTATTCGCAAGAATACTTGATAAGACATGCTGATTTGAGCTTAAGTTTTCTATGATTCGATTGTGATCCATTTTTATATAAATTGAAAATAACTTTTACCAAGATAAAATATTAGATTCAAATTAGGAATGTATCAAGTGGGTTTGTTATCTATTTACGCAAATTTTAGCAATTTTTTTAAAATAAAAAAAAGCCCTTGAAGTACTAAGACTCTTTCAAAAAGGCTTTTAATATTGATGACACTTGGATGAATCCGGATTTGTTTACTCTTGTCTTGGAAGCTGTTTATGCATCTCCAATATATCAGACAGCTCCAATTTTAATTCTTCGTTATATATATGTTGGATAAGCTGCCACTCTTCAGGCGCCATAAATCCGTTGGAGTTTGCAATCAATGACATCCAGGCAATGCATTTTACTTTCCATTCATACTCACAATTATTTAATGAAGCAATACTATCTTTGATTATTTGACTTTTTTCAAGTTTTGAAATTTTATTAAAGAATGTATCAAATTCCAAATCACCTATCCCTTCGTGTTCCTTCATTAACTTACCCATTTTAATTTCATTTTCATTGGCAGGGCCATCAGCATTTATTAAAAGGAAATATAAAGAAATAAGGCCTTCAATTTGATCTGTTTTGAGAGTAGTGAGTGTCATAGAGTAAATTATTGATTTTGCTAATAATTCTTATTTATGTAAGTGAATACTAAATGCGATGCTAAGGTAACCATTTTGTGCAATATAATATATGTATAATTATATTATAGATTATAAAGTGCGAATGTGATAGTTTTAAAAGGATTCTTATTGAGTAGTTGTAAGATGAAAAAACATAACTTTCGTACATTATCTTACATTATTTTGTAATTCAGCCTAATTTCGTATAGTGGAAATTCACTCAGGAGGTATTGTTTTTATTTTTTTTTGCAAACGGCAAAATCAAGCAGAGTAATTCAGCTTCATAAATGGCCTTGAAAAAATATTGGGAATTGAATTTTTAAAAATCAAAAGCTTCTGAATTTACAAAAATCAAAAGCTTTTAATCACAGTTATGCTTTTAAAAATCTTTTAGCCTATCGGACCTTTTAAAACATTATAGAAGAGTGAATTTAAGAAATGTATTTGGTCTTGTTTTCCAGAAGAAACTCTTGCCATTTCCAGGCAGATGCCATCATGGTCTGGAGATCTAGGTCTGCTTTCCATCCCAATTCTTTGTTAGCAAAAGAGGTGTCTGCCCATACCTTTTCAATGTCTCCGGCTCTTCTTTCTACGATTTTATAATTTAATTTCTTGCCGGTAGAAGTTTCAAATGCTTTTATGACTTCCAACACGGTAAAGCCGTTTCCGGTACCAAGATTAAATACCTCGCAATTTGACTTTTGCTTTTTGTCCAGCATGCGTACCACTGCAACAACATGCGCTTTGGCCAAGTCTATTACGTGAATGTAGTCTCTTACTGCCGTCCCATCCTTTGTGTCATAATCACTTCCAAATACGCTTATTTCCTTTCTCATTCCCGCAGCTGTTTGTGTAATGTAAGGAACAAGGTTTGCCGGTGTACCAAGCGGAAGCTCCCCGATTACTGCAGATTCATGTGCCCCTACCGGATTGAAATACCTCAGCAAAATTGCATGCTGCTTATCATTGGCGTTGAGGGTGTCCCTGATAATTTCTTCATTTATCTGCTTCGTATTTCCATAAGGAGATTCTGCCGGCAGTATCGGTGATTTTTCCGTGACAGGAAGCTTTTCAGGTTGTCCGTATACCGTGCATGATGACGAAAATGCAATATTGGGAATTTCGTATTTCTCCATCAATTCCAAAATATTGGTAAGGGATTGTATATTGTTTTTGTAATAAAGCAAAGGTTTTTCAACCGACTCTCCAACGGCTTTTGACGCAGCAAAATGAATGATTGCCTTTATGTCCTGATGTTTTTGGAAAAATTTATCGAGAAGATTGAAATCACAAAGGTCAAACTTTTCAAACTCAGGTTTGGTTCCGGTTATTTTCTCAATGCCCTCCAGCACATCTTCCCGGGAATTGCTTAGGTTATCAACTATAACAACTTCAAAGCCACTATTTATAAGTTCAACGGATGTGTGTGATCCAATATATCCGGTTCCACCAGTAACTAAAATTTTATCCTTCATGTGTAGTTTTATTCTATTTCATACAAATAAAATAGTCTGTTGTCATTAAAACCAGTTATTTTGGATAAAAGCGCTCATTTAATAGTTTGTGTTCTTTTAGTAAAGACAATTTTTAATTTTTTATTAATATGAAATTATACATAACAAGTGCATTCGCAATAATTTTTTTATTCAATCCTTTGATGCTTTTTGCTCAAAATGATAGACCAATAGTATCTGTAAAGCAATTTCAGATTCCCATTTTAAAGGAATTGGAATATAATCCAATCATGCGGATAAAAATTGAATCTAAAGATCCTTTGACAATCAAATCGCTGGCATTCAACCTTTCCGGTTCATCGGATCTTAAAGGCATTAAAAACCTTGGCTTGTATTATTCTGGTGTGGATTCCGTATTCAGGAGAAACAAACCATTGGCAGAGTTGTCTGACCTTGATACTAATTTGGAGATTAAGATAAAATTTAAACTTAAGTCAGAGGTAAATTATTTATGGATTTCTTGTGCATTGCATAATCAGGCTAATCTGCTTCATAAATTTAACATCAACCTCAAGGATATTTCATTTAAGGGAAATGTTGAAGCTGACATTCAAAGAGAAGGAATAAGCGAACCATTCAGGTATGGATTGGCTTTGAGACGACGTGGGCAGGACGGCGTACATACGTATCGGATTCCAGGGCTGGCAACTACAAGCAGGGGAACATTGTGTGCGATATATGATGTCCGGAGAGCATCAAGCAGAGACCTTCAGGGAGACATGGATATCGGATTGAACCGAAGTCTTGATGAAGGCAACACCTGGGAACCCATGCAAATCATTATGGATATGGGCGAATGGGGTGGATTGCCTCAAAAATTTAATGGGGTCAGCGACGCGAATATTTTAGTTCATGGAAATGACATTTATGTGGCTGGTTTGTGGATGTATGGAGTGATTAACAAAGAAGGAAAATGGCTTGAAGGTTTGAATGAAGAAAGCAAAGACTGGAATCATCAGTGGAGAAATAAGGGTTCGCAATCAGGTTTTGGTGAGAAACAAACTTCTCAATTTCTGATTGTAAAAAGCTCAGACGATGGCGAAACATGGAGCGAAGCAATTAATTTGACTCAAATGTGCAAAAAGGAGGAATGGTGGCTTTGGGCTCCGGCTCCCGGTCGTGGGATCGTAATGGAAGATGGAACACTGGTTTTTCCAACGCAAGGCAGGGATGAGAATGGATTGCCTTTTTCAAACATCACTTTTAGTAAAGACAATGGGGAGACATGGCAAACCAGCAATCCTGCGAGTCATAACACGACGGAAAATGCTGTTGTGGAGTATGAGCAAGGAAAATTGATGCTTAATGCCCGGGACAACAGAAATAGAATTGATAAAACGGAGACAAATGGCCGGGCAATATTTACTACATCAGATTTAGGGAATAAATGGGAAGAGCATGATACGTCGCACAGCGCTTTGGTAGAGCCGGTTTGCATGGCGAGTTTACATAAGCATGTATTTGTAAAAAACGGATTTGAAAAGACGGTGTTACTATTCTCTAATCCCAATTCAAAATATCAGCGTAAAAACATAACCATCAAAATGAGCTTTGATGGTGGTAACACCTGGCCGAAGGATAGTTGGATTCTGCTTGATGAAGGAAGAGGTGATGGATACAGTTGCCTCACAAGCATTGACGACAATACTATTGGAATAGTGTATGAAGGAAGTGGTGCTGATTTAGCATTCCAAAAGGTTGATATCAGTAAGTATCTGAAATAAAAAATTACTTAGAGAATAATACCTAAATTGAGCGATTCAAATTTTTATGTTGCAGGTTTACCTGACACCGTGGTTTTGATTTTACATTTTCTCAAAACATTTATTGGTTCAGACAAATTTAGCTGTCAATCAGGTTTG
>SDBV01001704.1_pt1 | contig 32959 bp, 23 predicted proteins | sample 2277081 | NCBI WGS metagenome assembly SDBV01 (sample SAMN10402039, study PRJNA504765) | marine sediment metagenome | isolation source: marine sediment core GS10_PC15, 223 cmbsf | place: Arctic Ocean: Southern Knipovich Ridge | collected 2010 | reverse complement strand
TAGGGCGTGATGTACTTTTCGAAATGCAGGAAGCGCCGGATGACGATCATCACCAAGACAACCCCCGCAATACCGGAATAGATGGCGCCGGCGACAAAGAAGGGTGCAAAAATCGTGCTGTGAAAACCGGGTATGTTGGTGATGTTCCAATCCCAGGCGACAACGGAGTGGACGGAGGCGGCCAGGGGCACCAGCAGCACACCCATTATCACGTAGGCGCGATGGAGATGCTTCCATTCCCGGTCGGTTCCCTTCCAACCCAGAGCCAGACGCTTATATAGTTTGTGTCGCCATCCGGTCATCTGGTCGCGGGCTGCGGCAAAGTCTGGAATCGTCCCAATGAACAGGAAGAGGCCACTCATCGTCATATACGTAGTGATAGCTACGAAATCCCAGGCCAAGGCTGAATGAAAATTCGGCCATAACTGACGGTAAGTCGGTATCGGCAGCATGTAGAATATGCGCCAGGGACGACCGAGGTGAACGATCAACATGACCTGCGCCGTCAACACCGCGAAAAATGTCATTGCTTCGGCGCTACGGTAGATCGGTTTTCGCCAATCACTGTTGGTTATCAGTAAAATTGCAGACAGCAAGGTCCCGGAGTGGCTGAGACCGATCCAGTAGATAAAGCTCGGGATATCAATGCCCCAGACGATCGGGTCGTTCGTTCCCCAGACACCCAGGCCCACGGTCGTTTGCCAATAGTAGAGCCCGAAGCCGGCGATGACCATAGTTAGGGATATCCCAAGAGCCAGCCAATACTTCCAGGTCAATGTAAGCATGCTCTTGATTACATCATCGTTGATCTCAGAATAAGAGATCTGTGGGTCGACGTCTTTGACTTCATCTATCTCGGTAGCCATCTCAGTGCTCATCGGAACCACCCCCCTCTTCAGCGCCCTGTTCCTCTGTTTCAGCGCCGTGTTCGCCGGCGCCCTCGGCGCCAACAACCCTAACTGCTTTAAGGTATATGACTGCCGGCTCGGTGTTTAATTCTTCCAAAACCCGATAGCGGCGATAACTTTTGGTCAACTTGGAAACTTCGCTCGTGGGATCGGCCAGATCGCCGAAGGTCACTGCGCCACTCGGACACGTTTGAGCACACGCCGGTTGGATCTCCCCGTCCTCGACCCGCCGGTCATCATCCTTGGCCAGGTCCTTAGCTAAGCGGATCCTTTGGACGCAAAACGTACACTTCTCGGTAATACCGGAGAATCTGACCGTGACGTCGGTGTTTATCTGGTGATTAAGAGGTTCGGGCCATTCAGGCTTGGTCCAGTTGAAGCGCCTCGCCTTGTACGGGCACGCGGCATTGCAATACCGAGTACCGATACATCGCGGGTATACCTGGCCGTTCAGGCCGTCAACCGTGTGGAATGCGGCGTAGACCGGACAGACCGGCTCACACGGAGCATTGCCGCACTGGTAGCAATTGATCGGAAGGACCTTGGCCCGGACCTCCGGATAGTCGCCATCCCAGTAACGATCGACGCGAATCCAGTTCTTGTGCCGACCGCGCCCCATCTCGACGGCGTTGGTGATCGGCAAATTATTTTCAGCAGTACAGGCGACCATGCAGGAGCCGCACCCGGTGCACTTGTCGAGGTCGATAACCATGCCCCAGCGATACTCATACTCATAGTATTTTGACTGGCGGTATCTCGCCAGCCCTAGGCTCGACAAGAAATGCGGCGCCTTCCTCAGATCACGCGTCGGCATAGCCAAGATCGGTTCTTCTTCGTCATGACCGACTAAGTTCTCATCTTCCTCCGGCGAGATCCATTGGACCAGATGCCTATCCATCTCCCGCGGACCGTTTTCCATACCCGGCTGGTTGTTGAGCGGATCCGTCTTTACTACCTTTTGTCTCTCAGTCGTCTTGGAGACAGAGACCATTGTCGACGCCCAAGCCAAGCCGCCGGAAAGATCGTCAACGTCATCCATTAATGCCAGCGGGTTTACGCCAAATCCCTCGGCGTATCGTCCGTAACTGGAGTGACCTTGCCCGATGGGAACGGCCACGGTCTGTGGGTGGATCGCCGGGTAGATGAACGCCGGAGCCTGGATCTCGCCGGCGCTCGAAGTGACCTTGATCACGTCGCCTTCTTCGATCTCCATTTTGGCCGCGGTCTCGGGATTGATCTCGATCCACGTACCCCAGGCGGCCGTAACCAAAGGTTCGGGCATTTGCTGCAACCAAGGCTGGTTGGCCCCACGCCCGTCATAGGCGCCATGCGACGGATAGAGCTCCAAATGAAAATCGTGCTGTCCGTCCGCCACCGGCTTCTTATATGAGACTTCCTTCAGGATGCCGGGCTTCGGCCGCTTGCCCAGTTTGGCCTGAGTGCTTTGCTCTTCCCACCAGCCACCTTTTTCCAAGGAGACGTCCCAAAACTTTTCGAAGGTATCTTCCTGGATCAGCCCGCGCTTGCGGCCATCGTTGTATAAATCGAGCCAAGCATCTTTTAAATACTGCTCAAATGTTTCCGCCGGCAAAGCCGCCGCCATATCGCGGCCCAGCATATCGGCAAGATCCAGAAAGACATCGCCTATCGGTCGGGAATCATCTAGTTTGGTCACGACCGGCTGCATTAATCCGATGGTCTTGTTGCCCGGATCCACCAGCGGCACATAGTCGCCCCAGCTCTCAAGAAAATGCGCGTCCGGGAGAATGAGGTCGGCTAGAGCCGTCGTCTCATCCATCATGTTGCTTAGGCTGACGACCACGGGCACTCCCTCAAGCCCTGCCTTCAAACCAGAGCTCTCCGGAAGCGTAAAAACCGGATTGGTGTTGTTGATGAACACCACATCTATCTCCCTGATCGACATCCGGCGGGCCAGCTCGCGTAAGTCTTTGTAGGAGAGGTCTTTCTCTATGCGATCGCTAAAGAACGCTGGGGCGGGAAACCGGACGCCGCCCTCCCGGCCGACACTGCCCACCAGGTGATTGAGAATGTTCGCAGCCACCGCATTAAATCCTCCGTTGGCCTGGGCCGTCGCGGCTCCGCCGCAGATGGCCACCGCCGGAGACGCATGAGCGAAGTCTTGGGCGACTTTGACGATCGTCTTTTTATCCACCCCGGTCTTCTTGGAGACTGTTTCGAGATCAAAATCGTCTAAGGCCTTTTTCCAGGCCCCTATCTCAGCGTCCACTTTGGGATCGTTCAGCTTTTCATCGACGATTACGTTGGCGATCCCCAAAGCGAGTATTCCTTCGGTTTCCGGTTTGATCGGATGCCATTCGTCGGCACTCGCGCCGGTGACGGACTGCCGGGGTTCAAACTGGACGAGCCAGCCCCGCTCTCCCTCAATACCGGTCTTCCGATCTCTCATCCGGCCATAGCCGACCGCATGTTTGACCGGTGAAGCCCAAGTATCCATAAACTCGGTTCCCAGGGAGAGAATAAACCTCGTGTTTTCAATATCGTAATCAGGCAGAGCCGCCCGGTCGAAGCATTGCTTATTAGCGGCGATCAAAGCCTCATCGTTAAATAATCCGTGAGAGTAGAGCTGACCAACGCCCAGCTTATCGAAGAAAGTTGAAATCAGACCGGAGAGATTCCCCCGCAACGGATCGGTTAAAAACGCTACGCTGTCTTTTTGTCCGCTTTTGCGGGCATTATCTAAGATATCGGCCAGTTTTCTCAAAGCCTCGTTCCAGCTGATATCCTCAAAACCCTCTTCGGTCCTGAGCTTCGGACCAACTATTCGGTCCGGGTTATATAGTGTCTGCAGACTGGCTTGGCCACGACCGCACACCCGGCCGCTGTTTACCGGAAAGTGAGAGTTGCCCTCGATCTTCTTGGCTCGGCCCTCTCTTATCTTCACTTCTATGCCGCAGCCGGCAGGGCATTGGCGACAGACGCTCGCATACCAGTTGGGCACTCCGGGGATCACTCCCACCGGCGGCACTACGTATGAATATATGTATTCGACCGTTTTCTTCCGAAAACTCAGCAAGTTGCTGAGACCGGAACCTAGCGCACCAACGCTAAGAAACTTCAAGAAGCTTCTACGCTCCATATCGCCTTGAATGATCTTACCTCCGAGGTGGATCCTGGTTAACCAATCTGGTGCATTATAGTATTCTTATAGGTGATTGACAATCGTTTATTTGGGTATAGGACCGCCTATCCTTTGTGTGCTACCGCTTAGTACCTCTGGTTGACAGTACGGTCTTAACCTCGTTTTCACCGGCCCACCGATCTTATTGAGCCTAGAAATCTACAATGTCCAGGCTCTCGGTCCACTCCGCGACTGCCGTCCATGTCTTTCAGCGCGCAAATATATTTTTTGAGGATCCGAAAATAAATGTTCGAATGACGGGCCACGGAACGTACTCTAAGGTGTTACTCCGGCGAGCCCGCGAACTCTAAGACGTTTTTCCAGCTCCCGGCGGGGAAATGAATAGAACGTGCAGTAAGTGCGCCAAAATTAGACCTGGAGGAATCATTATGTCTAAAGCAATAACCCGCGAACATCTAAAGGAGCGGCTCGACCACGATGAAGATTTTGTGTTGGTGAATGTGTTGAGTCCCGAAACTTTCGATAAGGGACGCGTGCCGTGCTCGATCAATGTCCCGCTGCTCGAACTCGAGGAGAGAGCGCCCGGACTGTGGCCGGACAAGGACAAGGAAATCATCGTCTACTGCTCCAGTTACGCCTGTGATACCAGCCCGAAGGCGGCCGAACTGCTGGAGGGCCTGGGTTACACTAATATCACGGAGTTCAAGGGCGGGCTGACCGATTGGGAAGACGCGGCCTACGATGTGGAGCGAGGTTCGGCCGCCGCCTAGAGATCGCAACGCTGTTTAAGGCTCAACGACTACCTGTTCTCCTTCTGCGCGCTCCAGGCCGACAATGTCAGCATAGGCGGCAGCCAGCGCGCACATCGTCCATGGGATCGTGACCAATAGGCCGACCAACAGTAACAGAGCGCCGGCGAAGTTCAGTAGCGCCAGTAAAAGAATAAATCCGAAGAACGAGAACCAGTTCTTGCTGATAAGCTTGCGACTGATCTCCATCGCCTGCCAAAAGTGCATCTCTTTGTCCACAATGAAAGGCATCACAAAAAGGTAAGCGACCGCCAGATAGATACCGGGCAAGATGAGTAAGATGGTCCCGATGGCGACGAAGATACCGACCAGCAGGCTGCTGATGACGATCGGGAGAAAATAATTGAAACCTTTAAAGAAATCGCCGAACTCCGCCGGTTCATCCTTGATCATCCTAAAAATGAAGATGTAGTACCCGGCCGTGAGCGGGGTCAATAATAGCCCGCCGAATGGCACGACGCTAGCGGCGGCGCTGATGATTACCGAAAGGACCAAGAACCCAATTAGATTGCCGGGATTGCGGGTGAAGAGCGCCCAGCCCCGGCTGAAGTAATCGCCAATACTTACCTGATAGCTGGAATCCACGATCCCCCGTACCTGTGCTTCATCCAACTCCCGCCCAACATCAAACGCGCCCATGGTGCCCCCCATCGTTGAACCGACCGTCTGCCAAGCGGTTGTCCGCTTGGGTGAATACTATACCGCCAAGTCGCGGCGTTCAAACGTAGCTACAGCCACGACCAGAGCAACTATCGTTACGCCGATAAAGACTACTACATCCCCAGCCTTGAGGCCGTGGGAAAGTGGATTAGCTTCGAGTGAATAGAAGAAGAGCGAAAACTGCTCGTATGACTCGAATGACTCGACCATCTTGGAGAAGATATTGAGGAGATAGGAGACAGCGGCCAATACGACGGCGACTGCCACGGCCAATCCCCGGCTTCCAAAAGCGGCCCCGGCCGCGAAACCGATAGCCCCAAAGGCCAGGCCAAGGAGGGCGTTGCTGGTCGTGGCTGCCGCCAGCTGCCCCTGGGAAATATCGATATCGAAGGCCCGTACGCCAACGATCAAGGAAAGCCAGAACACCAGAGCCAAGAAGCCGGTCCCGAGGACCATGGCGATGAACTTCTCAACGACCACCCGCCAACGCGGCAGCGGATTAGCCAAGAGTATACTTAAGGTGCCGGCCTCTTCCTCGCCGGCGATCGCCGCTGAACCAAAGCCAATGGCGAAAATCAGGAACATGATCGGCGCCATGAAGCTAAAGAGTTCAGCGTTGAAGTAGCCGACCGGTGAAGCGATCGACTCCTCCCCGAAGGCGAAAGCGGCCTTGAGAGCATCCGGCATGCTCTCAATATAAGCTTCAAGGTCGGCAGCACTCTCCGCGATGGCCGGATAGATGGAAGCAATACTGATGGCTAAAAGAAAGAATGAGATGCTCCACCAGAAGATGGCCGCCCTCTTGTCACGCAGGCTCTTTAAAAAGATATATCTAAGAAACATCGTTCTCTTTCCCGTAATAAGCCATGAAGATATCTTCCAGGTTCGGCTCGTGGCTAAAGAGATCGACGACCTCGTGCTTGGCCGCTGCTTTAACGAGAGCATCGAGACCACCGGTAACCGTACAACGGACGACATTATCCTGAACGACGACATCTCTTACACCCTCCAGGGTGGCAAAGTCTGCTTCCGGCACTGCGGCGGCAAAGACGATCTCCAGCGCATGAAGGGCTTTGGCTTTGAGGTCGGCAACTTCCAGTATCTCGACCAACCGACCCTCGCGGATAAAACCCACCCGGTCGCAGACCCGCTCGACCTCAGGTAGGATGTGCGAGGAGATAAACGTGGTCTGACCCTTCGCCTTCGCTTCCAGCAAGATCTCGTAGAACTCCTGCTGCATCAACGGATCGAGCCCGGTCGTCGGCTCATCGAGGATAAGCAGGTCCGGACGGTGCATGAAGGCCTGAATGAGCCCCAACTTATGTTTATTTCCGGACGACAGCGCCTTGACCGGCTTGGCCATATCGTAACCGAGCCTGTCGGCCATGCTTTCAACTTCCGCCCAATCGACACCCCCGCGCAGGGCGGCAAAATACTTAAGCAACTCCCTGCCGGTCATCTTCTTGTATAGCTCAAGCTCCCCCGGTAGATAACCGATCCTCCGCTTGATACTGACAGTGTCCTTATGGCTATCGAGACCGAAGACCGAAGCCTTCCCGGAGGTGGCGTGGATGAAATCGAGGATCGTTCTGATGGTTGTCGTCTTACCGGCGCCATTGGGGCCCAGGAAGCCAAATATCTCGCCTTGACGAACCTCCAGGTCGAGGTCGGCGACGCCTAGGTTCTGACCATAGTATTTTGTCAACCGTTCGGTAACTATGAGAGCGTCCGTCATGGTTGTATAGTTTACCCTGTTCTGCTACCAATCGACCAGGCCTTGGTAAAAACTATCGGTCTCGACGGCCTTGACGGACTATAAATTGAACGGCAGCAGCACTCTATCGGGATCAGTGCCCGCCAGAACCGACCAACGGCCGGACGGCGGCTGAGTGACGGGATAGTCGACTTGGGCGGTCGCGGTCTCTCCCGGCGCCAACTCCACGATGAGACCCGTACCGCTCTCTGTTGAGGGCGCGGGCGCTTCCAGCCGGGGGCCGACCAAAATCAAAAAGTAGGTCAAATCGAAGCGGCGGCTCTCTGTGCTGGAGTTGGTCAGGCTGAGGTCGATAGATATGTAGCGGTCCTCGCGCTGCCCGAGTGAGTCCGCGCTCTTTATAGAGACCACCACTCCGGGGAGGCGGGCCATTTTACCTTCACCAACCTCGGTGATGCCGATATCTTCCGGCAAAGCTCCATAGAGAAGTAATTGCGCTTGATCGAGACGCGGATACCAGCGACCATCCCGGAAGAACCAAAACTGCTCTTCCCTGGCCACCTCGCGCTCCCGGCCAAACTTGATCATCTTCTCGACAGTGACGGTCGCTTCCCGCTCCCGCAGAACGACTTCCACTACCTCGGAGTTCATATTGTACTGATTCTCGAGAAAAAGCCTTTCGAAGAAACGCTCCCCGTCCGTCCGTTCGCGATCTTTCTTGGAGAGCTGCTTGAAGAGCGACATATACATCCGCCCGTCGACCAAGGCCCAGTACTCGCGGGCAAACCGCTTAGCGCCGGCCTTGGTGGGCTTCTTTTCATTCTCGAGTTTCGTTCTCGCCGCCACACTTTTCGCGGTTCCCGCCCCGGTTTTATCAGCCGCGTTCGAGCAACCGAAGAGAGCCGCCGCCAGCAGTGTGGCTAGCAGAAGGATGGTCGGGATCTTAATGATTCGTGAGTTCATGGGCTATCCTTTTTAGCGGCCAGTATCGTAACAAGAGCGGCCGGTTATGGCAACGCGTCGTTAAACTACAAGCCTCTGCTACCTACGCTGAGCTGCGCTTATGTTGCATTTTTTCTTGATTCTACCTATATAATATCCGACACGATTATGGGCCTGAAAATGATAGACAGGATGAGCCTAACACAGAAGTTCATCGCCGGTAGTTTGTTCGCGACGGTTGTCACGGGCGTGGTGACCGGCGTTGTCTTGGTTGACAAAGTCCGTGACCGGTTCTTCGATGAGTTCGCCCGCCGGACCGTCATCGCCCAACGGACGGTCTCCGCCCACGACCTGAAAGCCTCCGACTTCGCGCCGGCCAGCACCCGCCTCAGGAGCAAAGAGTTCGATCAAATGATGCGCCGGGCGGTCATCGGCGTCGACGAGGACATTAAGCTGATCAAGATCTGGCGTAATGACGGCACTATTCTTTACAGCAACAACCGCTCGCTAATTGGAGAGAAGAATGAGCTCAGCCGGGATCTGAAGCGGGTCTTTGCGGGGCAAGTTGTCTTCGAGCCGTCGACCGAAGAGAGTCAAATCGAAGTCTACTCTCCGATCGAGTTTGACGGCGCCGTCGTCGGCGCCTTCGAAACCTACTTCCCGCTTGATGCAGCAACGGCCGCGGTCCGGCGGACGGCTATCACGATCACCATCTTACTCGGATGCGGCCTGGCGTTCTTGTGGGCCGGGCTCTCATGGTTGGTTAAGGGGACAGCCGCGACTATCGATCGACAGAATAAAAGATTGCGCCGGGCCAACACCCGCCAGTCAGAGACTATCAAAGAACTGCAAGAGAGCCACCTGGGCACAATACGGGCGCTAGCGGCCACGGTGGAAGCCCGGGATCCCTACACTAACGGGCACGCGATGCGCGTCACCCATCTCGCCTATTTACTGGGGAAGGAGTATGGGTTGGACCGCCAGGAACTCCGTCGCCTCCAGCGAGCGGCGGCGCTCCACGATATCGGCAAGATAGGCGCCCCTGACCGTGTACTTCTCAAACCCGGACGGCTCACAGAGAGCGAGTGGAAAGAGATCAGAAAGCACCCTGATATCGGAGCCGGTATAGTTGCGGCCACCCCATATCTGCAAGACATCGCCGAGATAATCCGCCGCCACCACGAGCGGTTCGACGGGCATGGGTACCCGAAGAGGCTTGGCGGCGACGGCATCCCTGTAGCCGCCCGCATCCTGGCCATAGTAGATGCTTTCGACGCCATGACAAGCGACCGTCCTTATCGCCTGGCCTTTGCTCTCGATGAAGCTGTCGAGCGGATAGTCCGAGGAAGCGGAAGCCAGTTCGATCCGCAGGCCGCAACCGCCTTCATCGAACTCTGCCGTCGCGAACCCGGGACGCTCTCAAAGGTCTTGGGTGGACAGGACAGTCCCGACCGGAACGAACTCAAGCGGCTCTTTGCCGCCAACTTTTAGCCTGCCTCGATGCCGGCGCGCCTGATATAATCACACCTATGAACACGGCGTCCGTCTCCTCGCCCTGGGCGATTGAGATCATCTACTATACGGACCCCTACTGCACGTGGTGCTGGGGGTCGGAGCCAATCCTGCGCCATTTGGAAATCGTCTTCGGCGAGCAGCTGGAATTGAGCTATAAGATGGGTGGCCTTGTCGAAGATATCGACGACTTCTACGACCCGACCAACGACATCCGCTCGATGGAACAAGTGGCGCCCCATTGGCTGGAGGCTTCTACCCGCCATGGAATGCCGGTGGACATCACAGTCTTCAATAAATACGGTGACGAGATCCGCTCGACATACCCCGGCGGCATCGCCTACAAGGCGGCCGAACTCGTCGATAAAGACTTGGCCGTTAAATATCTGCGCCGCTTGAGAGAAGCGGCGGCGGCGCTGGCTCTCCCTATCCACCGCCGGGAAACACAGCTGGAGTTGGCAAAAGAGATCGGCTTAGACGCAAATGCTTTCACGGCCGCCCTCGACGACGGACGGGCGGAAGCCGCCTTTCAGGTTGATATTAATGAAGCCCGAAGCCAGGGCATCAGCAGCTTTCCCACCTTCATTGTCCGCAACGAGAGCGGCGAGCAGGTAGCGCTCCGCGGCTATCAACCTTTCGACGGCTTCGCCCGGATCATCGACTCGGTCCACGGCGCCCCACTTAAGCGGCGGGAACCGCCGCCGCTCGAGGATGTCCTTAGCTCATATGGCCGCTTGGCCACCCAAGAAGCAGCGGAGATCTACGGAGTCGACCGCGAAGAGGCAGCCAAAGGATTAGAAATGCTGGTGAAAGCCGGCAAGGCGGTCAAGGTCCCCGCTGGGACGGGCGAATTCTGGGATCTACTGGATGACATTAGGCAGGCAAGACAAGACCCAGCGTGAGCAGTGCGATATCATCGGTCAACTTCGGCCCGGCGAAAGCTTCGATGCAATCATAGATAGTCCGTGAGAGCGGACCCCCTCCCGACTGCCACTCGCTGATTAAAGCGGCCAAACGCTCCTCTCCGAATAGCTCGCCATTACGGCGGGCCTCGATAACCCCGTCCGTATAGAGAACGAGACGGTCCCCGGGAGCTAAATCGACGAAGGAGTCCTCATAACTGAGGTCGCGGAAGACGCCGAAGGCCGGACATCGCGTGTCCATCCTCACGATCCCGCCGTCCGCCCGGCGAATAAGCGCCGGCGGGTGGCCGGCTCCGCAATAAGCGAGTCTCCCTGAGCGCTTATTTAAGATGCCGATAAAAGCAGTAACGAACGCCGATTCGCCCGTGACTTTAACGACCGCTTCATTCGTCAGTGAAGCTACCAGGGCTGGAGAAGCATGCTGGTAAGCATAGGCGCGAATCGTGTTCTTTGCGACCGAGGTCATCGTAGCCGCCTCGAGACCCTTGCCGGAGACATCGCCGATAACTATGCCGATAGTGCCGGGACCCGTTTCAAAGAGATCGTAGAAATCCCCACCGACGCGGGCAGCTTCCGCCGCCGACCGGTAGAGGTAATCAAAATCTATCCCCTCCAGCCGACGGGGCATCGTCAGCATTGTCTCTTGCAGAGTTTGGGATACTTCCAGCTCCGCTTCGTAATAGCGCGCGTTTTCTAGAGACAGAGCAACCGAAACCGCCAGATTCTGCACAAAGTTAACCTCAAGATCCGTGAAGCGCGGGCCGGGACGGTGGTAGCCAAAGAAAAAGGCGCCGGTCACTTTCTCTTTGGCGATAAGAGGAGTCGCCAAGAACGCCCGCACTCCCATCTCTTTTGCTTTCTTGCGGTTGAATCGACAATCTTTCGCGGCGTCGTCCGAGACCAGACCGCGCTTTGTCTCTATTATTTGCCTTAGAGCGACGAATTCATTGGCGCTAAGCCGTCTGCCGACCGCTGACTCGGGGAAGCCGGAAACTTGCTTGACGACCCACCCTTCGCTTTCGCGGACGATCAGCGCTCCCCAATCGCATCCGAGGATCTCGGCCCCTCTGCGAACTACCGCGGAAACGACATGCTCGAACCGCAAACCGGACGTGACAGTCGCATTCAACTCTCTTAAAGCGTCATCCAGCGCCTTCTCTCGAAGCCGCCGGGAGATGTCCACTACGGAGACGATCACTCTGCTCAGGGTATCCTCGTAGCCGGGGGGCACGAGCATTCTGAAGGCGATATCTTTGACCTCGCCCGCGAGTGTCCGCGCACGAGTCTCGCTCTCATATCTAGTTTGGCCCTCGGCCAGCGCCGCCATCTGGTCGGCGAAGTCGATCTCTAAGGCCGGCGCAATCACCTCGCCCAGATGCTCCGTGAAGTTCTCCACGCTTTCAGCCCCAAAAAGCTCCAGCGTCGCTCGATTGACATCGGTAACCCTTATAAGGCGCGCGCATCTCATGACCTCGTCGGGCCGAGAGTGAAAATACTCGTGAAAGTCATCGACACCGGCATCCTGCAACCTGTCTAAGTGTCTCTTTAATTTAGATAGATCACCCTCCCATAGCGACACCGGCGACTCGGCAAAGAGCGTATGGTACCGCCGCTCGCTCGCCTTGAGGGCCTTCTCGGTCGTGCGCCTTTCGGTGTTGTCCTTGGAGACCAGCATAACCGCGGAAACATTCCCTTCAGGATCCCGCAACGGTATCAGTCTTATCGCCAGCCAAGCGTCACGGCCTTCGAGGCGGGCCGCTCCATCCACTGTGATGCCGCGGCCCATAAAGAAGACAACCGGTAGGCTTTTTTTCAACCGCTCGTATAACTTGCCGCCGAAGACCTTTTCCAGTCCACGACCGAGCAGATCCTCAGACTCTCCGGCAAAGAGCCGGGTTGCGGCCAGATTCGCGTATCGCACACGTTCGTCCCGATCGACCACATAAATATAATCGTCGGACGACTCCGCCAACATCCGGTAGTGGCGCTCGCTCTCCCGGAGCCGATCGTCGGCCCGGTGGTGCTCGGTGATATCGCGTAGAGTCATGATGACTTGAGTGACGCGACCCCCTTCGTCCGTTAAGGGACGGGCGTTGGCGGAGATGATCCGCCGCCCGCCGCCCGCCAGCTCGACAACATGTTCGAAGTCGAGGACCGCACGCCCCGTGCGAACCGCGCTGCTCGGCGGTAAGGCTGACTCATCCAGACTCTCGCCGGCCAGATTGGTCAGTTTCCGAACCGCTTCGCCGTATGTCTTGCCGACCAACTCTGGGCCCAGCTTTCCCAGCAATTCCGACGCTTTAGCATTAGCGAAGGTAATTCTCCCGTCCGGCCCGCAGGTGACTTCACCGTCCGGACTATTCTCCACCAGGCCTTCAAGCTGTCGATACCAATTTAGGTCCTTCATCTTTTTATTTATAGCCCGTCGGTCTTTTTCCATCACAGCCGGTGCGCTTTTCGCCGGGGATTCGGCTAGATCCGATGATAACGAGCTAGCGCAGTGGGCTTCCTCCCGTTCACCTTGAAGTTTGTACCGTTCTCCGATATCCTGATGCCGTTCAATGGTCTTCTGCCTCCCCCTTCTAGCTTGTGAAACCCTGCATTTCTTGATATATTTAAGTGTCATAATATATGTAGTTTTCTGGCCAAAACGAACAGGACACTAGGTGGCTAAAAAGCCGGCGAATACGTCTATGAACAAGCAAAAAAAGTTCTCCACAACGACTATGGCGATAACGGCCGTCGGACTTATCGGCTTGATAATTCTGGCGGTCGGCGTGGTATCCCGGGACAGCGGGCGCCAAGTGGCCCACACGACAGCCAAACCCGTCTCGCTCGAGCAGGCGGAAGAATACTACCGAACCGGGCGCCACGAGCAAGCCGTCCCGGCCCTCGAAGGCTGGCTCGCCCAGGCCGGCCGCAACGACTCCGGCGTACCGCTCGCGCGGGACCTGCTTGTCTCCAGCTACTGGAAGACGGACAACCATCAAAAAGCCTTCGAGCTCCTCCAGGAAGTCGTCAAAGCCCAGCCCAATGATACCGACAGCCTATACCGGCTCGGCCTGCTCGCCGCCGAGATGGACCAAGGGAACACGGCGATCGAATACTTCGCCCAAGCTACCAGCGGCCGCGCCGGCCAGCCCCAATACCATGCCGGATACGCTGAAACGCTGGCTAAGCTCAATCGGTATGAAGAGGCGCGAGAGCAGTGGGAGATAGTCCGGTCGCTGACACCGACGGACGCGCCGTATCAAGTTGAACTTCATAAAAAGATCGGCGATATGTATATGGCCCAAAACCTGACTGGGCCGGCGGCGGCTGAGTTTGAAGCGGGGCTGGAGCTTGATCCGGACAATAAATACCTGCTCCTCCAATTAGACCTGGTGGGACAGTAATGCGGCTGGGAAAGTTCGCGCATACGAAGATGTCCCGGGCGACGTCGGTCTTCCTGACGATTGCTTTGCTGCTGACTTTGGTGCCGACTTTTGTATTGGTCAATCCGAAGCCGGCGCTGGCGGCCGAGTACATAACGAACGGCGACTTCGAGTCAGGCAGCGAAGCCGGTTGGACAATCACACCCGGGGGTTCTGGAAACTTCGGCAGCTCGACTCAGATAGCGGCGCCTACCGGGGGCGGGAGCTACTCGCTCAGAGGTAATACCGGGAACACAAGGCGGTCAACCTTAACTCATCGAGGTGACTATGCGTTCACATACTCAGGGAGCCCACTCACCGCGACACTCAACCATTTCTGGCGTAAGCAGAACGGCGGCGGCGCGGGTGCTAACTCAAACACCATCAACATATATTTGAGCGGTCCAAACGACGGCGGCTCATTCGGCGCGAGCCAGCGCGTCTGGCAGCATACCGGGACTGGAGCATCCGCCTGGGCCGGATCTCCTGCGACCACCAATGTCCTTAGCCGGTTGTCGGCGGGAGGTTCGGGATCGTGGACCTTGAGGATTGAGATCATTCAAGAGAACGATGACAGCTCCGGCCAAATCCGGGCGGGGGTCGACCTTCTCAGCCTCGATATCGTGGATGACACCAACAACACCACCGTCGGCAACGGCACCGACCCGTCGAACGCCACCGTGGCTCCGGGGGACACCAGCCAGTCGGTCGACTCGTTTTCGTTGGTAACCGACGGCGGGACTGACGATGATGTCACCGCCATTACGTTCACCGGCTCGGCCGATACTACCTCGGGCTCAGTCTCGTTAGCCAAGCTCTACGAAGACAACAATGGTGATGGTCTATTAGACGCCGGAGATACCTTGCTGAAGACAGCCACTTTCTCGGGGAATACCGCCACTTTTAGCAGCCTTTCGATCACAGCTTCGACGACCGAGCAAGACTACTTAGTGGCGTTTGACGTGGCGTCCGGCGCGCCCGATAACACATCCCTATCAGGAACGGTCACCGCCATCACCTCAGTCAACACCAAAACATATAATGACTCCGGTTCCGCCACCCTGACGGTCGACGCCGGCGCCCCGGGCACCGCCACCCAGTTCCTGGCGACGGATGGACGGGACAGCCGAGTACCGCTTTCTTGGCAAAATCCGAGCGATTCTGACTTCAACCGCATCCGAGTCCTAAGACGAACAGACCAATATCCGACTTCGGCATCGGACGGCTCGGCTGCCACGGTTTATGAAGATACCGCCACGGCCAGCGCCACAGAGAATATTGTCGATACCGGTCGGACCAACGGCCAGACCTACTACTATGCCGCCTTCACCCGGGACGCCGTCGGTAACTGGAACAACACCGTCACTGCTGGAACGACCGCCGATACCGGCACGCCAAATGCCTTGATGGTCGGAGACAGCGCCTCGTCAATCGCCGATGCCACGGTTAAGGGCAACGACACCAATCAAGAAGTCGGGGTCTTTACCATGCAGACGACCGGCGGCTCCGATACCGTCGCCACAATGACCGTGACAGGCGGAGGCGGGACGGGCGCCACAAACATCTCGGCCGCGAGGCTCTTCAATGACGCCGGGACTCTCGGGGTCCTAGACGCCGGTGATACGACGATCGCCTCGACTTCATTCAGCGGGAGCACGGCTACGTTCACCGGCCTATCCATCAGCGTTAACGGGACTGCTTCCAACTATCTATTGACCTACGATATCGCCGCCTCGCCAACGAACGGGGCCGAACTGACCGGCTATGTTTCGAGCGCTACAGCTTCAGTATATGAAGTGCTGACATCGACCGATACCGCCGACGCCACTTTGACGGTCGACTCGGCGGCCCCGGGAACGGTGACCGGCTTCTCCGCTTCAGACGGTGACGATCAGCAATCGACCCTGGCCTGGACGAACCCCGGCGACGGCGATCTGGCTGAGGTGAAAGTGGTCCGCAAGAAGGACTCCTATCCAACATCCCATACCGACGGCACGGCGGTGCTGGACGATACGGCCGCCCCGTTCGACACGGGTTATCTGAATACCGGCCTGACCAACGGCACTACTTACTTTTATGCTGCCTTTACCAAGGACACCGTCGGCAACTGGAACAACACGGTGACGGCCGGAACCACGGCTGATACCGGCACACCGAGCCTGCCGACCTCGCCGACCACCACCATTGATGAGGGCACTCCGGGCTTCGGCGACACTACCGTCGGGCCGTCATATAAGAACCAGGCCGTCGACGTCTTCACCCTTAGAACCAGTGAAGGCACCGACACCATAACGGACATTACCGTCACCGGCGGCGGGGACACCGGTTCGACGAATGTTTCGGCCGCCCGGCTCTTCAGCGACGCCGGCACTATCGGCGTCTTGGATGCGGGAGATACGACTATCGCCGCTTCGACGTTCAGCGGCAACACCGTCACCTTCAGCTCGCTCGGCCTCGATGTCGAAACAACGACCGCCAACTATATAGTCGCCTATAGCATCAGCGGCGGCGCCAATAACGGCGCCAAGCTCGACGGCTATGTATCGACGGTCACGGCATCCGTCGGAAACGATGTGGTCATGCAGGATACGATCGATGCCACTCTGACTGTTGACGCCCAGTCACCGGGCTCGATCACCGACTTCAACGCCACCGACTTTGGCGATACGACTTCGACGTTGACGTGGACTAATCCTGGCGATGCCGACCTGGCCGAAGTCAAAGTAGTCCGCAAGACCGGTTCCTACCCGACCGACCATACCGACGGCACGCCGGTACTCGATGATACCGTCTCCCCATTCGAGACCAGTTTCGATGACAGCAGTCTGACGAACGGCACCAAATACTACTATGCTGCCTTCGCCCAAGACTCGTACGGTAACTGGAGCAGCTCGGTCGTCGAGGGGACGAACGCGGACACGGCCACACCGCAAGCGCTCGCCGTGACGTTCAGCAACAATACGCAGGACGCCTCCGGGGACACCTTCTACCACGGCCAGATCGACCGCCTGATGCAATCGTTCCAACTCGCAACCAACGGCGCCAACGGTACCTGGACCCAGATAGGTCTAAGTGAATACGGTTCCGGTACGGCGGCCGACAATGTGGCAAAAGTCAGGCTCTTCAGGGACGACGGCGACAGCGGCTTCGACGCAGGCGATACCGAGCTGACACTCTCTCCGACCACTTTCAGTGGGGAGAGCACGACCTTCACCATCTCCGGCGGCGAGACGCTGACTTCGGCCTCTCAGGAATACTTCATCGTCTACGACCTCACCGACGACGGCAACTCGGAGGCGACGGTAACAATAGCGTCACGCCTCACCAATGACGGGTCGATAATCGTCACCAACGGCGCTGTCTCAGGAATCGATCCCGCCAAGAGTTCGGGGACAGCCACACTGTTGCCGAACACGGTCACCGTCGCCGGGCTCGACACTGCGCCCGGCCCGACCGTCGTGCAGGGCGACACCGACGACTTTCTGCGATTGGCGCTGACGACCGATTTCGGGACGGCCACTTGGACCAGCGTCACCGTGGACCGGACAGGGACAGGCGCCGATGCCGATGTCGCGGCCGTCAAGATATATAAATCCTCCAATACGACCTGGGAGGTGAGCGATACGCTTATCGGGACAGGTTCTTTCACGGCCGGCAAGTCGACCATCGACATCACCGACCAGACGATCGCATCATCGGTCTCCGATTATTACTTCGTCGTCTACGAGATCAGCGAAACGGCCGATGTCAGCAAAACTGTCGGCGCCCGAGTCGATTCCAGCGGCACTATTACTCTCGCGCCGCCTGACGGCATGACGGGTTTCTCCTTCGCCTCGGCAGCGCCGGAGATTGAAGAGAGCATTACCGATGAGACGCCGCCGACGCCGCCGACGAATCTCACCGCCACTTCGACTGTCTCCTCACAGGTTGACCTGAGCTGGACAGCCGCCACCGACCCTGAGAGCGGTATCAGCTCCTATAACATCTACCGCTCATATGAGAGCTTCACCCAAGCGAGCCTCGATACGAGCGCCACGCTGATAGACAATATCGCTCCGGCGATTTCATACACCGATACGACCTATACCAGCATCATCACCGGTGAGGACTACTGGTACGCGGTCTCCGCCATCAATGGCGTGGGCCTGGAGAGTAACATCAGCAACGTGGCCACGGTCACCGTCACCGGTAAAGACGTCCCCCATTATGATTTCGACACGACGAGCAATAAGTGCCGCCGGTGCCATAAGCTCCACGGCTCCCCGGCCCGGGCTAAGGTCTTCCGCAAATACCCGGAGATCCAAATCTGCTTCACCTGCCACGACGGCACCGGCAGCGACTATAATATCCTGCAAGTCTGGACGGACTCCGCCCACGACGGCACCGAGACCGTCCTCTACTCGCCCGATACATATATCCAATGCGTGAAGTGCCACAATCCGCACGGGACCGATCCCGATTACGGCACGCCGTTCTTCCTTGTCCGGCGGGTAGAGGAGAACCTCTGCTTCAGGTGCCACAGCTCCACCGGAGAAACGCCGGTGGCCAGCAAGAACGGCTGGTATATCGAAGACCAGATGACCTCTTCCGTCACCGTATCACGTCATGCTGTGGTTTCGACCACCACCTTGAACGGGCAGGGCTATTATCCCGAAGGGACGGCGACAACGGCGGACGGGCTGCCGGGCGCGCGTATCGAGTGCACCAACTGTCACAACCCAATGGCCATCCAGCGCGGTACGCTCGGAACGAGTTTCCTGGTGCGCCTGATCGATCCATTCAACGTCTGGAATCTGTGGAAGGATAATTCACGGAGCGTCGAGCCTACCTTCGTCAACTTCTGCCTCAACTGCCACAACTCGACGGGACAACCGATAGCGACCGCCAGCGCCACCACCATCGTCCCGTATACGGTCATGTTCCCGTCGATGAGCACCACCGACTATCCGTTCTTCTTCGGCTGGGACAAGATCGCCTATCGCGACAGCACCTCGGCCCATAACGTCAACGCCGTCATCTGCGGTAACTGCCACAACCCGCACGGTTCGCGGAACTCGCGATTGATGGCTTTCGGCTACGATGCCGATACGTCGACGGCGGCTTGGGACTATTACTATGACGACAGCCCCGCCGTCTCCAACGAGGAGAACTTGTGCTACCAGTGCCACCGGGCCTCAGGTCGGGCCGGCTACACCAGCGCACCGGATGTTCAATCGCAGTTCGCCAAGACATATAGGATGCCGGTCACAAATTCTAATCGCCATAAGGATACGGAGCAGCAGAGCGCTTTTGATGACGGTAACCGCCATTCCGAATGTTACGACTGTCATGACCCGCATAAGGCCAAGTCCGGCATGCGGGGCAAGAACAACCTGGCCGGCGGGCCGATCAACGGAGCCATCGGGATATCGGTCACAAATGGCTCGGCCGGTACGACACCGACTTTCTCCGTTAAGCGCGGTGTCACCTACGAATACGAGTTGTGCTTCAAGTGCCACTCCGGGGCCGCGAAACTTGGCTATGACTCGATCAACAGCCGCCCATACGGCGACAAAGCATTTGAGTTTAATACTAACAACTCGGCTTTCCACCCGGTGGAGACAAACGGGCACAATACTTCAGGCGCGCTGGATGAGCAATTCTCGAATTCAGGCTCGGGCTTGACAGTCGACTCTGTCATAAGCTGCACGGACTGCCACAACAATAACTCGACCAGTGACGCCAGCGGCTGGGTAGTCAACTCCAGCACGACGTCTACAACAGAGGCTGTCGGCCCGCACGGATCGAGCGAGATACGCCAGCTTCGAGATAGTTATGAGACCGACTACACAAATTACGATCCCTGGAATCGCAACAAAGGGGATCTCTGCTTCCTGTGCCATGATTACAACACACTGGTTAACTGGCAATCATCAGGGGACGGGGCCAGAACAAATTTTATGCAGGCCGGGGATAGCCTGCATGAGCTTCACATGCCGCAGCGTGACGCAGCTGTCTGCAAGAACTGCCATTACAACGTGCACAGCAACCAGCAACTGCAGCCGCAGAACACGCGGTTCGAGATAATCACCAGTACGACGACCCAGAGCTATATAAACGAAATCCCTCCGACTGATATTATTCCGACCACCCGACTGATTAATTTCTCCCCGGACGTTGGTGTGCCAAGCGGCTTCGGCTTTTCACAACCGACATGGGAATATCGCGTTAGCGACCGGCGTCGCCGCTGTTATATTAATTGCCACGGAGGAACGATGGACCCTGAAGTATACACGCCGCCGGCCGCCTACGACATGCCGTAAAGGCTAAAGGGGGTCAGGTCTTGCGTTGTTGCATTCCGCTGGTCAGGGGCTTATCAGTCTCGTATTCTCTAATCATTCTACTGACCGTCGAGTAGTGTTTGCCGATCCGCTGGGCAATCTCGCGCATATTGTATCCCCATTCTTTATACGCAGCGTAGACCGCATCACAGTCCATTGGACATGAAATCAGATGTTCAAGTGGCGGCCTGGGGTCCGGACGAGCGGCGGAAGCAACTTCGAGCAACTTCTCATCAGGTAAATCTATCGTGTGCTTATCAATAAACTGGTCATCACCGAGAAAAAGCTGCGCTCGAACTTGCTCGTGTATCGAGGTCCCATCGATTCCGCTTATCACGAACTCTCGATAAGCTGCTCGTGCTCTGCTCGGGTTGTTCTCGAAAAACGTTAGTACCTTCTTTGACTCTGCGAGACCGTCGCCGTCGCCCACTCTGATAGTTTCATTGTAGCTGCTATAGCGGTAGTCTTCCGGTCGCTTGCATATGCCCGCCCTGATCGGATTCAACACCGTATACCTGAGCACACTCAATAAGTATCTTTCCTGCTGCACCAAGAGACTCTTATAGCGAGATTGAAAAAGGTGTCCGACCATCCCATGTCGCTTATTGAAGGCTTGGGCATAGCCACCGTTTATTTGAGCCATTCCTCTTGATAGATTGGCTCTAGGAGTCTCAATAACCAGATGATAGTGGTTGCCCATCAAGCAGTATGCATAGAGAATCCAGCCAAACCTGGATACAGTCCGGCCTAGACGTTCGAGAAAATCTAAACGATCACCTTCGTCAGGAAATATTTGACGTTTGTCGTTTCCCCGCACGGTGACATGATAGATAGCCCCTGGATACTCGAGGCGAAGCGGTCTAGCCATAGAGCCATTCTACTAATCTTGTAGTTCTTTGGCAACAGCCTTGAGCTGGGGAATGCAACGGTGCAAGACCTGACCCCCCTAAGGTGACCCCCTAAGGCACTTGGAAGACGAAGACCTGACCCAGACCACGGTCGACGATGACCAAGTTGTTGTCCTGGTCGATATCGAGACCGCTGGGCAGGAAGAGCTGATCCATGTTGGGAAGACTTATCAGTTGCTTGGTCCGCTCGCCCTCGTCGTTGAGAAAGACGATCCGCGAGTTGAGCATATCTGCCACGACGAGGCGGCCGCTGCTGTCAAAGACCATATCGCGCGGGACGAACGACTTCTTGTCTCGCAGCCGCCACTCCTGCTCCGGGCGCCCGTTCTGGTTGTAGATGATGATGCGGCGGTTGTTGGAATCGGACACGAAAATCCGGCGCTTTTCGTCGACGGCGATGCCGTTCGGGTGGTCGAGCTTGCCAACGGCAAACTCCCGCAAGAACTTGTCGCCGCTGTAGATCATAATCTTGCCGGTCTCGCCCTCTCCGACATAGAGGTGGCCGAGCAGGTCGAAAGTTAAAGAAAGCGGCCTGGCCGGGCGCTCGCCCTCCTTGGGCATCTTGATGACTTTTTTGGCGATTCCGTTCTCGTCGAATACAACTATCTTACCGCCGGTGAGGTCGGCGACGTAGATCATACCGGTCGGGCCGACGGCGATGGCGCTCGGGTATTTGAGTTCCGCGCCTTTCTTGTCGTGATACCGAGTCCCGCGGAACTCGAAGAGTTCCTTCCCCTTCCCGGAAAAGACCTTTACTCCCGGCAGGCCGGCATCTACGACATAGACCTTGCCGCCCAAAATAGCTGCGTCGACCGGAACCTTCAGTATCTTGTTCTCGGTATCCCCGATGACCCGGACTTCCAGTTTATGCTCGAAAGTGACCCGGTCGGCCTCGCGAGGTAAGTTTGCCAGCGTCACGACTAGGCCAATGAAGATAATGGTGAGGATAACGAGGACACGCGCCCTCCAACTGGCGAATATTCGGAGCAACATTTGCCCACATTATAGCTCAAAACCGTGATTTTCAGGCCCGGCGGCCGCTCGGACTGGGGTTTTTGGTAAGCGGCTGGCGGGAATAAGAGTAAACTAACGGCAGGCGAATAAGGGGGAGTCATATGCCTCGCGTAGTGCACTTCGAAATCGGCGCCGAAGAACCAGAGCGCGCCGTCAGATTCTATCAAGATGTCTTCGGCTGGCAAGTCAATAAGTGGGAGGGTCCGGCCGACTACTGGATGGCCATAACCGGCAAAGGTGAAGAGCCGGGTATCGATGGAGCGATCATGGACCGCAACCCCGCCCAGCCCGTAATCAACACGATCGACGTCCCGTCAGTCGATGATTTCGTCCAAAAAGTGACCGGCGCCGGCGGCAGGATCATCCAAGAGAAAATGGCCGTTCCTGGAGTAGGCTGGTTCGCCTATTGCGCTGACACCGAGGGGAACATCTTCGGCATTATGGAAGAAGATGAATCGGCTAAGTAGCCAAGTCGGACGGTTCAATCGCCGCTGTCCCCTCAGGCCGCTCAACGTCACTGAGTTCGGCGACGGACCGCTCCACGATACTGATCAAAGTCTGCCCCGGCTCGGGCAAAAGATGGGAATCCAAGTTATAAACGGTCAGCTCATGATGCGAGTTGATCAGAAAGAGCGGTATCGCCGACGAACCGTGTTCGTCAAGGAAATCGCTGAAGCCGAACTCCGGCGTCAGCTGAGTGGTCTTGACCGTAGCCCCCTCGGCGAACTTCTGGGTCAAATACGAATAGGTGGCCCGTTCCTTGAATAAGAGACGCCCCAGAAGGTGGCGAGAGACAGCGCTGTTGTCGCCTCCGGTCCGATGGCGTGTCTTTAGCTGGTATACCTCTGAACGCCCAAACAGCTCAGTGAACTGCATGACCGCCAATGAATTGACTTCATCATTGCCGGTCAGAGCCAGAAATCGTCCAACGCCGTCCAGTTCTAATTGGTGCACCGTATGCTCGTCAAGGACATTGCCGTAGAAATTGTCCAACCCGATCATCCGCGCCGCCTGGATATTGTCGCGGTTCGTATCAACCAGAATAACTCGAAAACCCTCTTCTTGAAGCGCCTCCCCGATCATTCGCGCCCACGTATGAGCCCCGAGCATGATCACGCCTTGGGGATCCGCCTGGGCCACTTCCAGCTTACGGGCGACGGCCGAGGCTGAGAAACCATAGACCGAAACAGTGCTGACGATGACAAAGAACGTATACGGGACCAGCTTCTCCGCCTGCGGATGCCCAGCCTCCGTGAGCGCCAAGGCGAAGACTGAAGCCATGGCCGCCGCCACAATACCTCGCGGCGCCAACCAACTGATAAAGAGGCGCTCATTCTTACTGAAGCCCAGCCTGAACGTGGAGAGAAAAGCAGCCGCCGGACGGGCCACGAAGAGCAGGACCAAGATAAAGACTACCGTGCCCAGCCCGAAGAATTCCAGATCGCTTATCTTCAACCGCGCCGCCAGCAATATGAAGAGAGCGGAGATGAGCAGAACGCGAAGATTCTCCTTGAACTGCACGATATGCTTTACGGGCACGCTTGTCTGGTTGGCCAGCACCATCCCCATGACCGTCACGGTCAACAAGCCCGATTCCGCCTGCAAGATATCGGAGACGGCAAAAGCGCAAACTACCAACATTAACGAGACCGGACTCTGCAGATAGTCCGGCACCCAGAAGCGCCGCAGTAGAAAGACAAGGATGGCTGCCATCCCGACTCCGATGCCGGCGCCGATCAGCACTGTCTTGGCGATAAACGTGGCCGCCAATGTCGGCGCCCCGGCCAGCTCGCCCGCGAGCAAGACCTCGAAGACCACAACGGCGAACATGACCCCGAGCGGGTCGATGGCAATGCCCTCCCATTTGAGAACGGAGTTGAGTTTGGCGATCGGGCGTACGTGTCGAAGCAGAGGCCCGGTGACCGTCGGCCCGGTAACGACTATGATGGCCCCGAAGAGCAGCGCCAAGTCCAACTCAAAGCCGAGCAACACATATGCAGCCGCCGAACCGATGACCCACGTCGTCATTGCTCCGACGCTGACAAGATTGAGCACCGCCCGCCCGACCTTTGGTAACTCCGAGAATTTCAGACTTAAGCCACCCTCAAAAAGAATGATGGCGACCGAGAGCGAGACGAGCGGGATGAGCAGTTCACCGAAGAGAGCGTCGGGGTCGAGCAACCCGAAGACGGGGCCAACCATGAAGCCGGCAAATAACAGAAGCAAGATCGACGGTAACCGCACCCGCCAAGCCACCCACTGGGCGCTGATACCGACAACAATAACGGCAGCTAGACCAATGAGGACGTTTTCATGCATTGGAGTTCTTTGGTTAGCCTAAAAGGTAGTCGATCACGGCAGCAGCAGAAAAGAGTTCGCCATCGTCCCTAATAAGCGGCTTGACGCTGTCTACATCGTCACCAAGGGTCACGATCGGCGGCTCGGTGTAGCCGCTGTTCCTATATTGCGGATAACCGATATTCGCAATCAGCCCGTTGCACAGACATATCCGACCCTCGGTCCCCTCGCGCGAGCCGCCTTTGCTCTCGAATTTATCGACAGGTTCCGCCCGGCACCGCCAACCCACCCGGCCGTCACTTTTCTTATATGCCTGGCGCAGATAACCCATATCGCAGATCCGCGAACGCGCGGCATAAACTTCCGGTTCCGATAGCGTCCCTTCCACGCACGCGACTTTTAGCGGAAAACCCGTGGGTGAAGCGGTTGGGCTGGTGAAGACCTTGGCCCGGCCGTCTCGGACCCCCGCAACGACCTTCTTCTTAAGCGCAGGCACCAGATTCGATTCCTCGGTTAACGCGAAGATAGTCCCGAGTTGGACACCGCAGGCTCCCAAAGACCGGGCCTCTTCGATCCGCTCGCGGTGCGCGTAACCGCCGGCTATCCAGAAAGGAACGCCAAGGTTCTCTATCTTTTTAAAATCTATCTGGTCCCGTGAGCCATAGATCGGCTCGCCGTTATCATCGAGCCGCAACTCGCCCCGGGGCGGCGCGTTATGACCGCCGGCCGTCGGCCCCTCGACAATAAATCCATCGATCCGACCGGTCGATTTCTTCGACATTGTCAGCGCTAGAACGGTCGAGGCGATAATGGCCAGAAACTTCGGCCGCGCCAGCTCCGGAACGGCCCCTTCAAAGAAGTCGGCGGGGTCTAGACTGAAGGTAAAGTCATCGTCCGCTCCCGCTCCCTCGACATCAAGGCGCTGCGTAACGGCGCGCCCGGCGGCCAGGCCGTCGAGGACGCCTGGGGCCTCCCTCGGGATGCCGGCGCCGATGGCTATGTAGTCAATCTCGGCCAGCATGGCGCCGTAGATAGCGGGCAGATTCGATATCCGTAATTTCTCCATATAATTGATGCCGACCGGATTATCGTGTCCTTCCTTGGCCAGCCATATCTCGCAGAAATTGGAGACCATCGCCAGCTCTTGCAGCTCGCGCCGCGGCTCGATTGAATATTGAGCCACCAGTTTATAGGGCTCGTCGGCGGCCTTGCCGCCTTCGATGAAATAACGGTCGACCACGCGCTGGGCTATTTCAGCAATAGGGAAATGCGCCGCCGCCCGGCGAAGATGGCCGTCCTTATCACCGGCCTGCAGCCGCCTGGCAAAGAAGCCGTCCAGAACCACCCCGGAAACGGTTCCCAGCTGACCGGTAAGCGAGACTGCTCTGGCCAGCGGCCATCCGGAGACACCCACGCCCATGCCTCCCTGAATTATTAATGGTTCACTCAAATATTTTACCTCACAAGAAGTGTAATCGCCGTTTGCGAACGACCCCCATTATCTAACTTTAAGGTTGTATTTGCCAGATATAAATAGAAGATTGGCCGGAATAGCGCAGACCAACGATGAATAATGGTCGGAGGGGCGACCCGAAAGCCGGGGGAAGCCGGCGGCGTAATTACCGAGTCGTCCCTCCGAGCATCTCATCGAGGTCTTTCTTGAGCGCCCGGACCGTCACACCAAGCACCGGGGCCACCGCTAACGCAACAGACCAATTGGAGATATTGCGAAGGCACGCCTTCGATCGATCGAACCATCCCCGGTGTTTCGAAAAACCTTGGTTTCCGACGTGTGATCTTCCACCATGGTTTCCGGTCCCTGGTCGCGCCCGAGCGCCCGAGCCATTCAAGCCAAACTGCCCGGTCATACAGTGGGGAAGATAAAAGTAGCGAAAAACGTGAATAAACTAACCATGGTTGCAATATTAAACTTAGGTTTCCGTAGCGTCAACTATGGTTTATGCGTAAATCACAACCAAAGTTTCCGTCTCTAGCTAAAATATAGTCATGAGTATTGAGCTGGCCGAATTCATACGCGAACGGCGCCGGGAACAAGGTATCTCGCAGGCCGAGCTGTCTCAACGGACCGACGGACGTCTAAGCCACACGACCATCGCCAACCTCGAGAAAGGCACCGACCCCCGCACCGGTAAACCGCGGCACCCGCGGGCGGTCACCTTGGACATCCTCGCCCCAGTCCTGGAAACCACCTACGAACACCTCGCCGCCCTCGCCGGTTACCTCGGAGCGAGCGAAAGAAAAGAAGACTATCAAACGCGAGAACCAGTCTTAGACGGACAACCGTTGTCGGCGCAAGAGAAAGCGATAGTCCGGGCCGTGCGCACCAGTCAGCCCGACTCGTCGGACTAACCTCTTGGCGCCGTAAAAATTTCTAAAAAAGGAGCGCCTGAGGGAGCCCGCCTCTTTTTATGCGCGGACGCGCGCCGTGTCGACTATCTCGCGAACAGCGTCCCTAAATTGGGCGACGAACTTCTCCGGCGCAAAGCGGGTGCTTACCGTCTCCTGAGCAACCTGTGATTGACGACGGCACTCGTCGATAGGCATCACCGCCGCTTCCCGGATCGCTTCGCGAAGTCGGTCAAGCGTTACTTCGCCCAGGTCGATCCCAAACCCGTCCGGCTCTATATAAGTGATGGTGGGAACGAGAGGTATCAGGCCGTAACCCATACATTCCAAAACACTCCTAGACTGCCCTTCGGCACAGGATGCCGAAATGACCCAGTTGCACCGCCGGATCAGTTCCTTAAAGCTCCGCTGACGCCTCGGTAAGTATCCATAAAGATGGATGTTCGGCAAGTGGAGTTCGCGCTCGAAGACCTCCGCGAATCCCGGAGATATGCTCTGGCAGACATGTAGTTCAAGATCAGTCCCGGTAAAGGCCTCCAAGAGCAGATCCAACCCCTTGTGCATATTTCCCGAGCCGCTCCAGAACAAGAGGTGCCGCCTGCCGGCGGCAAAATCCTTCTCCTCCGAGCCTCGCCAGTCGATCGGATGGACCGAGTTTTCGACATTGTATGCGCGGGGGAAGTCGGGGAAATTCTCTTTCGCCTGCTCGCTACCGAGACAGATGATGCCGTCAGAGACGTGGTACGCGTACTCCTCTTTGGGTGAGACCGGCCGGTCCGGTGGGAGCAAGAAGCCGCGCCGTTCGGCCAAGTCGCGTATGCGCTCCGCTTCCCGTCGATTATTCTCCCACCAATACACGCCGGAAGCGAAGTATACCCTGACAGTTTCCTCGGGCAGCGCCCGGGAAATCTGCTCGAAGTTGTGAGGCCGTGGCCGATGAAGAGATCGTACGGGCGATCCGGAAAAACATTGGGGTCATTCCACTCGACAATATCGACACTATAGCCCAGTTCGTTCAGGGCCCGGGGCATCTGCTCGGCTTTGCTCACGAGGCTCAGTTCGCGGTCTCGCTCCCCGGGCGGCAAGAATAACGGAGAGCGAATGTAGGCCAGTAAAGCCCTTTTGTCTGGAGGGCTGACGCAGAACTCGTCGAAGTCACGGACGATAGGCGGCGGTTTCTCGTCTTTTGTCTGCTTGACCGCTAACTCGTCCCGTGGCGCCAACCATTCTCTTATCTTCTTGATCACCCTGGTTGTGGCTACTTTCAGCGTCGATCGGACATTCAACTATCATCAGCAAGAACTCCGAGTGCTAGTTTAGCACACCAGTACAATCGGAAACTAGGAGGGGTCATCGCCAACAAGTGGCGAACGACTTTTGAGAACGGTGAACTTAATTCCAACTCTATCTTTCAGGTGGTGGACACGCTGCCATGGTGATTCCAAATCAACCAAGATACTTTGTGTCCGAGAGGGGAGTCGAACCCCTACAGGCCTAAGCCCACAAGGCCCTCAACCTTGCGCGTCTACCAGTTCCGCCACTCGGACCGATGAAAAACAAGTGCCCTTCGACCGCACCTTCGAAACCCGCGGCGCAGAGCGGACACGATTATATCAGAAGTGACAAAGCGATGGACACCGGTAGTGTCAGGGTGTGACTGAGCTGAGCGCGAGGACAGCGCCTGCGAACGGCATAAGAAAACAGTGGGCTTGAGAACCGTCGGTCGCAAGGCGGACGAAGGCCGAAGCGATGGAGCGTACATCAAGTACGTGACTGAGCCAAGGGCGAGGACAACGCAGCGAACGGCGGTTCTCGGGCCCGCTGCTAATGAGCGCCGCGAAGGTCACCTTTGAGGAAGAGAATCGCCGCCTCGGTGCGGCTGAAGAGATCCAGCTTCCGCAGGATGTTGCTGATATGATATTTTACGGTTCGCTCGGTAACATTTATGTCGAGGCTTATTTGGCGGTTTGAGAGACCGTCGGCCACTAGCTTCAGTATCTGCTGCTCTCGACCGGTCAGGCTCTTCAGGGCCTCAGCCTTCGAATTGATGTGCTCGACGAGGTGGCTTTCCCCGCCGGCGTTAATAACCGCGCCGACCAGCTCTCCTAAGCTGTCATTATAGCTTAGGTAGCAAGTCTCGCTGCCTTGTCCCGGATCATCGGCCCGGGTGACCACTATCGATAGGCTCTTATCCTGTTTGCGCTCTTTCGAGAGCATGCCGTTTAGATCCGGCAGGCTGGTATTAAGCACCAACACATCCGGCTTGAGCTCCCCGATTTTCTTGACCGTATCTGGTCCGGTTTCAGCATGACCGACGACCGAGATCCCGTCTTGAATCGAGAGTATTTTCGCGAGAGCCTGTCTGACGAGACGACTTTCGTGAGCCAAGAGGACTGTTACCAAGAGAGACCCTCCTCATTATTTTCTCTATTGCTCAAGTTTTATATCGGCTGCAACAGGGAAATCTTGAGAGAAAAGAGGAAAGGGGTTGGCGGCCAGAAGCACGGTTAGACGGCAATTATAGAGACGTGAGCGGTCTTATTAACCAGCCTATCGGTTACTTGCCTCAGACAACCGACCTGCACCTAAGGACAGTGAGCGCGTTGCTCGCTCAATTAGGCGGTAATTGTGACTGACGACGAAAACAGCGCGCTCCCGGGCGGCCTCCTCGATCAGTTGGGCTATGCCGGCAGCGGCTATCGGATCGAGCGAGACGGTCGGTTCGTCTAAAACCAGCAGTTCCGGCTCGGTGGAAAGCGCCCGCGCGAGAGCGACGCGTTGGCATTCGCCGGCACTCAACTGCCGCGCCCGCCGGTCTAGAAATCGGCCAGGGAGCCCTACTTGTTCCAAGAGCACACCGGCGCTCGCGCCGACCCCGGCAATCAAGGCCGGCTCAACGACGATTTGCTCCACTGTCAGGCGAGGGCTTAAAGAACGAAGCGGGTTCTGGAAGACGATCTGACGCTTTCCGGCCAAGCGCCTGATGTCAGCATGGCCGTTGAGCGGCCGGCCTTGCCACAAGACCCGTCCCGATGTGGGAATAGTCAATCCGACTAGCAGCCGTGCCAGCGTAGATTTACCTGTTCCGCTGGGACCGGACAGCGTGACGAACTCGCCGACCGACAACTCGAGTGTTATCCCGTCCAGCACCAGTTCTTTGCCATAGTTCTTGGTCACAGCCTCGAGGGCCGTCAAAGGCGCCGATCCGCTCAAGTGCTGCCTCTCAGACATTGACTCCATCTTTCACCCATAGTCCAGAGGCAGCCACGAGTTCTTTTGTGTATGCGTGCCGCGGCTGCGCAAGGACGTTTCCGACCGAACCGGTCTCGACGACCCGACCCTGCTTCAAGACAACCGTCTCGTCGGTCAGTTCGCGGGCCAGAACCAGATCATGCGTGATCAGTAGCAAAGAAAAGTCCAGCTCGGCCCGGAGCGCTTCCAGGAGCCTGACTTGAGCCCCCGCAGTCAGCGGATCCAGCGCCGAGAACGGCTCGTCGGCTATGAGCAAGGTCGGCCCACAGGCCAGGGCCTTGGCGACGATAACACGTTGCGCCATACCGCCGCTCAGCTCATGCGGATAGAGGCGCCTTGTTTCCTCGCCCGGAGACAAACCGACCCGCTCCAGCCACTGAACGGCCGACACCCGGGCCGGGCCACGAGCCAGACCCCCGCGGAGCCGGAGTACCTCGCCAAGGGCGGCTCCGACAGTCATCGTGGGATCGAGGGCGGCTTTGGGATCTTGAGGCATATATACGAGCTCCCGGCCCCGGAGACGCCGATAGTCGGCTGCCGGGAGCGAATCGAGCCGCCTGTCGCCAAAGTGAACCTCCCCGGTCAGCGTCCCCCGCCACAAGCCCATGACTGCCAGGGCCAGGGATGTCTTGCCGGCGCCCGACTCCCCTATCAAAGAGACGCTCGCGCCCGAACCTACGACCAGATCGACCCCGCTCACTATGGCCTCACCATCGGCGGCCTTCAGCGACACCTCTTTCAATATCAGCTCACTCATGAAGCTCCCAGGCATCGCGCAGGCCCTCTCCGATGAGATTGAATCCCAGACACGCCAAGATGACGGCCACTCCGGGGGCGAAAAGGGTCCAAGGGGCGGTCCCGAAGACGACCTGTGCTTCACTGATCATCATCCCCCACGAAGGCTGCGGGGCCCGGACACCGAAGCCCAAGAAACTCAAAGTCGCCTCAGTTAAGATAGCTGTGCCGACGCCCATCGCGGCGAAGACGACGACCGAGCCCGCTGTCCCGGGCAGGATATGACGGCGCATTACGTACCAGGGCGTTCCGCCGACCACTTTCACGGCGGCGATATAGTCTTTGGCCGTCTCGTCAATGACTCCGGCCCGCGCCACCCTGGCTATCTGCGGCCAGCCTAATACCGCCATTACGAGGAATATATTCCACACACCCGGCCCAACGACGGCCATGAGAGCCACTGCCCCCAGGACGAACGGAAAAGCCAAAAAGATATCGATGACCCGGCTGACGACGGCATCGACCGGGCCGCCAAGATAGCCGGCGGCCACACCGACCGGTAGACCGATTGCGACCATCATCGCTACCGCCGCTACTGAGACCGACAAGGAAAGTCGGCCCGCATAGAGTAGTCTCACCAAGATGTCGCGCCCGACCCGGTCGGTGCCCAGCCAATGTTCAGCTGACGGGCCGGCCAGGAACGCCCCTTGATCCTGGCTGATAGGGTCGGCCCCGAGGAGACCGATCGCTATCGAACCGGCGGCCAAGAGCCCGACGATCAGCACGCCCAACCGCAGGCGACCCGGCAGGCGGGAGACTCTATTTCTAAGATCAGACATCGAGTCGCCCCCTCCCAGCCAAGCGGACCTTGGGGTTGATCAGGCCCTGAATGATGTCGACGCCCAGATTGACCATGACGAATAAAAATGACAGTGTCATCGTCGCCCCAATGATGAGCGGCCGGTCACGCTGGGCGACGGCCGTATAGAGACGCCGGCCCAGGCCGGGCCAATCGAAGACATATTCGGTAGCCACCGCACTCCCGATCAAGAGCCCGAAATGGAGGCCGGCGAGGGCCAGGATCGGCGGCAGCGCGTTGCGTAGAGCATGCACAAAGATGATCCGCCCTTCCGGCAGGCCATCCGCCCGGGCCGCCCGCACATAATCCGACTCGAGCACTTCGAGCATGGCGCTTCGGGTGACCCGAGTCAGGTAGGCAGCCGCTATCAAAGCCATGACCGTCGCCGGCATAATATGGTAAGCCAGACCTCCGTCACCAAAACCCCCGACGGGAAACCAAGACAGCTTGATGGCAAAGACGAGCTGAGAAAAGAGGCCGAGGAGAAAGACCGGCATGGCCACCAGGAGAGTGGCAATGATAAATGAAAGTCGGTCTACCCATGTGTCTCGATAGACGGCGGCCAGGACGCCGGCCGGAACGGCGATAACCAGCTCCATGACAACGGCCAGAAAAGCCAGGCTCAAAGATGGCGGCAAAGTCCGGGCGATGATCTCGCCAACCGGTTCGCCGGTAACGTACGAGTCGCCGAAATCGCCACGGCGCACGTCGCTAATATAGGTAGTGAACTGGCGTGAGAGAGGCTCCGTCAAGCGGAGCTTCTCCTGAACGTTTCTAAGGCTTTGCTCGGAAGGCGGCCGGTCTCCGAACTTACTGAGGGCCGGGTCTCCGGGTATCAATTGGAGGAGTAAAAAGAGCAGAACGATTACGCCGAATAAGACCGGTAACGTCCACAACAACCGCCGCCAGACGTACCCGAACATATCCCTCCGTCAGTCGGCCAACCAAATAAGGTCGAGCGGGGTATCATCGAGCGGGGTGCGCACGAACCCTTCGACCTTCCTTGCGTGAACAAGCTTCGTCCCCACAAAGGTGACGGGAACTATGGGAGCATCTCGGAGAATGCGTTCTTCCGCTTCCTCGTAGAGCTCGCGACGCTCATCAGCATCCCCGGACTTCCGGGCCTCGACGATGAGACCGTCGACCTTCTTATTAGCGTAGCCCAACATATTGTCTCCGCTCTCTGAGTGGAAGAGCGAGTACA
>SDBV01001703.1_pt1 | contig 32970 bp, 34 predicted proteins | sample 2277081 | NCBI WGS metagenome assembly SDBV01 (sample SAMN10402039, study PRJNA504765) | marine sediment metagenome | isolation source: marine sediment core GS10_PC15, 223 cmbsf | place: Arctic Ocean: Southern Knipovich Ridge | collected 2010 | reverse complement strand
GTTGTTAGGCTATAATGGTAATCCATCTTTAATTGAAGTTATTGCTTATATTGCTTATCTCCTTTCAATTTTTAGCATATGGAAATTTGTTTTTAAGAAAAAAAGAAATTAGCACTATTCATGATTATATTACTATACGTAGTTTTGGAAATAACGATATTGTTAATATTGTAGAGTAAAATATGAATATCTTGATACTAATTATGGCAAGGGAATTAAAATTACTCCAATTCCTCTGCCGGGGATTTCAGCCTCTGGTTTGACTGCGAGCCGTATACAGCAAAGGGGCCGCGTTTCATATAAAACAGCATGAACAGTTTTACAATACTGATTATCCCGGCCTTTCTATGTGGGAGACAGACGGGACAGCCGGCCATCTCTGGATTTATACCAGTCAAAAAATTACTTACCTTTTTTATAAATATTTTCTGGCTGACTGTTATAATTTTTCAGATATGTATAATTCCGGTAATATAGAAAGATCCGGTTGGATCAAGACTAAGTATATGCGCAAGCAGGAAAACATGGAAATGTAAGCTGTAAAAAAAAAGGCACAAAAAAAAGTGATTAAAACAGGATTAATATATTCTAACCGAGCGATCCCTTGTGGTAAGTAATGGGGATACATTGTATGGTTTTTAGGGGAATAATTTTCTCACTAATTTAACAAACAATCCTATTCTTTTTTTTATTCAATTATACTAATAGCATGTTTGATTTAAATTTGACTTTTGAACAATAGGAGATTATCTATGATAACGAAAATCGAAAAAATAACATTATATGTTAATTCGCAAGAGGAAGCAAAAAAATTCTGGACAGAGAAACTTGGATTTGTGGTTGCATTTGAACAAAAAATGGAGCCAGCCGGATTATGGATTGAAGTAAGTCCAGAAAATGCGGAAACATCTTTGGTTTTATATTCAAAAGCGCAAATGGAAAAGCAGAATCCTGAAATGGTTACACATCCATCAATAATTTTTTCTTCAAATAATATTGAAGAATTTCATGTTCTACTTTCAGAACGTAGTGTTAATGTTGAACCAATTAAAACTATGCCCTGGGGAAAGATGTTTAATTTTAAAGACCCGGATGAAAATATATATATGATACGAGGATAGTGAATGTTGGAACCAAATCTGAAACTTAACTTCTCAAAAAACAGATTTGGAGAATCTTATAAAACAAGTAACGAAGGATAATAAAGCAGTAAAAATATTGGAGGAAATAAAAGGAATATCTATTATCACTGCATCAAAAATGATAGCAGAAATAATAAATATCAAAAGATTTTTAAAAAATGATAATTTAGCTAGCTATGCTGGATTATGTTTAAAGGAAAATAAAACCGGAGAATCTGAGAAAATGAAATACAGTAAAATGTTTAATCACAGATTAAAAGATACTTTTATAGTAGCTGCAAAAAATTTCGTTATGTTTAATCCGGATTCTCATTTAAGTGGTTATTACAGAAATCTTATTAAGAGTAGAGTAAAAAAAACTGAGGTTCGTAAAAGAGTAGCCCGAGCTCTTGTCAGGGTTATTTTTAGAAAATTGAATGCAATATCTTTAAATATTTCACCTAACATACAACAAGACATGAGTGAAAATGAAATGGCAAGCGGATCATCCCGCGAGGATCATAATAACCCTAGCAACATATCATTTTCAACTCCTTTAGATATTCAAGCAAATATTGATTATAAAGGCAAGGAGATTAATAGTCTTAATTTTGATGAGATTAAATGGATTGTTCATGAGGGTAAAGAGATAGTAGATCCTTATAAGTTGCTACCACCTGTTTTTCCTGATTTAAATAAAGAGGAGGTTGATAGCTTCATGATGGATCCTGATCTTAGGGATGGTGGAGCTGCCCTGATTGCTTTTGCCAAGTTACAGTATACAGAGATGACTGATAGGGAAAGGGAGTATGTCGTAAAAGCCCTATTAAAGTACTGCGAGCTGGACACACTGGCTATGGTTATGATCTATGAGGCATGGAAGGAATTAATATAATTGGTGTAAATTTTTATTAACTATGTACGAAAAATAAAATTATACCAAAGACGCATATTCTTTCGGTATTTCTTCTGCTGGGCACATATGTTTACAGCCATTCACTTTCAGAAAAGATCGAATTGAACCATTTCCTATATTATTAGGAGAAAGATGAACCATAGGAATAACTGGGATTCCATAATAGCTAGCAGTACTACTAACTATAGGATATTTAGAAATTTTTATTGACAATTTAACATTCAAGAATTTACATACATTATTTCCTAAAGCAACAATACAATTGGGTTTAATTATTTTTATTTCCTCTTCAAATATAGTTTTATGAATAAGCTGATCTTTAAAAGCTTTAATTTTATTAGTAGGATTTCCGCAATAACATTTGCTATAAATTTTATAACAATCAGTCACATAAACAGAATATCCTTTTTGGATTAAATATAAAATAAAAAGCCAATATTGCTTTGTATCATTTTGTCTCTTATCAGAGTGAAGAGCATATGGAGTACCAATAATTAGATTATTTACTGGATCCCTAATTCAATAGCTATAATAGCATGTCCTAATTCATGATATATCGTATCCAATTCATCCATCATTTTCTGTTTCCTCTACCAGTTTTCACATGTCTCACCTCTATCTGGATTATAGCAGATGAGTAGATCAATAGACAAGAAAGAATTAAGGTAGCTGAGTTGTAGCTCTCTAAGGTTTAATCCTATTAGAAAGACATCCACTCCCCCGATAATTATACTGTTACTTCCTAAAAGCCACAGATTTTACTAGAATTCCTATATAAATACATAAATAAGTGTGGCAAGGCAACAAAGAGGTGTATGCCATTGGGGGTGGATTTCCCCTTCTTCACCTCTGCGATAAAAGGTTCTTCATAACTTTAAGGTGATTAAGCATACCGAATCTCAGAAGGCTATGATAGCAAATCCATGGGAGTTCAATAAGACATTAGCCCAGAGGGGCAGTAAGTGTCTCACCAAATTCTATTATGTATATATATAATATAAGCAAAAGGGTGAGTCATAAAATAACAATTGTATGCCGTGGGAGGTGTCTTTGTCCTTCTCCACTGCTTAAATATAAGCCCTATGTTTAGCAACAATAATTTCCGTCTCATTTTCTTCCCGCAATTGCTCAAGTAAAAAAATAATAGTATCTGCGTCCTTTACAATAGATTCCGAACCTCTAATATCCATTAAAGTAGGCTGGAGTCCCTTATCATTTCTTTTAACCTGTACAAGAACATACAATATCAAAATGAAACAGATAGTCTAGTGGAGGTGGAGTAATATGAAACCAAAAAGAGACATCATCTGGGCCTTGGATTACGGTGAGGCGTATTCATATCCTAATTTTTGAAACTCTGCAGCAATAACCTTTTCACCCTCTTCACTTGAGTGTATGTCCCACCCATCAAGGTAGCCCTTTTCAACCGGATCATCATTTCCCTGTGGTCCGTGGAATGCTTCAAAGACCTTTGCCACGGGGATGCCATACTTCTGAGAGACTTGGACGATACACTTATTGAACTCCTGCCAATATTGTTTGTTCTGATTATATATTCCCCTTGCTTGATATATACCGACATACGGGTAGTAGAAATCCATGGTGCGGATTATTGTATCCGTTGGTGAAGTCAAGGAAAGAAGTTCGGTGAGCATAGAATCATAGGTTTCTCTAAATTCGTCCAGCTTTTCCTTTATTCTTTTAGGATCTTTCAAAAAACCATCCGCACCAAAAGTTTCAATAACAGTAAACATATCGGCGCAACCAACACCGATGGTGATAACCTCGGCTTTCTGTATATCTTCCCGAAGTCTCTCCATGTTACGGATATTAAACAGTAGCTCCGAGACCGTCTGGCTTCCAACGTAATAATTATGGTAGAGTAGCTCTACACCTAAATCAGATTCAACCAAGTCGCCGTAGTACTCTGCCCACCACGTTCCGATGGAACTGCCGAGGATGACATAATCCCATGTCTCACCGCTAACGTCAGGACGCAAGATTTTTTTTGTGTTGCAATTTGTGAGGACGATTAAAACTCCAAAAGCAAGAACAACACATAAAGCTGTTTTTGTGATTTTCATTTTCACTCCCTTCTAGATTGATTTGTTGGCAGAAGGTGTGGAACAAGATGATAATTCAAACAATCTTTTAGATGCAAAAGTTTCTCGCTGGGGATGCATGCGGATTGCCAACATTTAATAAATGATAGGAATTTCCATAATCTGAGTCAAGGCTATTTCTAAGAATATTAAGAAGATCCGTCAAGAAGCAGGATACACTCAAAGAAAATTCAGCGAACTATTAAATATTTCTACAGGGTACATCGCAAATAGAACCTTATGAATTATTCATAGACGAGAATACTGATATAGGGAAAATACATAACCAGATCTTGTTAAATAAAGTTAAATCCGAACTTAAAGAAAAGTTGAATAAAGAAATAGATACTGTTTTTAAGAAGAACTGCTAAAACCACCCCTACCTTGTTTTCTCTAATTGATGGCACTTTGTATACTTTTTAATTCTAAAGTACTATTATTATATGAATGATATAAACAGTCTAGAATTAAAACAAATACGGAATACTAATATTTCTTTCAGGACCTATCCCTCAATCGCAGATCAGCTTGAGGAGGTCTACGGTAACAAATACAAAGGCGCACAATTAATCTGTGATAACTGGCTTTCTATTAGAAACTTAATTATTAAAGAATTAGCAGAAAAACTGACTAAAGAGGAGCTTTGCTTTTTAGTAGAGACTTACAAAATATTAACTAATCCTAATGGCGTCTTCTCAGACATTTACTTATATTCAAAAATCATGGGGTTTGTAGAACTTATAAAGAAAATGGAGAACTTTAATTCTAATCTATTCAAATTAAAGGATGAAGCAGGCAAAGTAGATATAAAACTCCTAAAACCAAAATCAGATGCTTTAACTCCGGTAAAGATTTTCTTTTTAGAGGATCTATGTAAAACGTACAAAGGTGACGGAGAGATTAAGGACTATATAGAACGCTTATATAAAACTTAACTAGTCTATTCTTGTTTTGAAGGGCATGGAACACTACCATAGCTACAAAAGACGCAGTAGACACCCTCTTCAGGTTGTACTACTTGTTTACATGAAGGACAACTCCAGATTAATAGACAGTAAGTGATAGGTAGAGTTTCTTCTTTCTGAAATCCGCAGGTAGGATAGGTTATAGTTGATTTTTCAACCATGTCATGACTATGCCATAAAAATAATTTATTTAATATCCTTTTCTCGAATAATGCTTTCTAACTTAGATACAGTTTTAAATATAATATGAGTTGTTCAAAATAAAGATTTATGTTTAAATCGGTTACCCGAATGCTAAGTACTTAAAAGATATAAAGGAATTATTCATGGAACTAAAAATTAAAGAATTTAATAATCTAATAATACACTGCTGTAAGACAATACAGGATTCACATAGCAAGCTTGAATCCATTCTAAAAAATTATGATTGTCAAGAAGCAGACAGATCGCTGATTGACCGAAACCTTATCAAAATGTGTGTTGCCGCACAGAAACTTATGAATTTGGTATTGCCGTTACCATCTACAGGAGAAATATATGGATTACCAGAAGAAGTTACTAAATTAGATCTACAAGACGGATTACTAATTGCTGATAAAGAACATCCTGACTGGGATTTTAAGAATTGGTTTATAGAAAAGGTAAGCGCTATAAAAGATGGTGTTAACGAACTCATGGATTGGTTAGAAACAGATCCTGCTCACTACAATATAAAAGCAACCGCACAGGTATCAACTAAAGAATTTATTACAGATATGATAAATAATTGTATGCGGAGAATATCCCCTTATGCCCAGAGTATAATAGATATGATAAGATCCGGAAGATTAACTTTTAAAAATGTAAGGTTGGAAGTAGATGAAGATTGAATTGTTGTTGCTTAATTAAACAATAATAAGAGATATTTTATGTTTTGTCCTTGTGCCCAGGCAGAAAGATTATTTTATTAAATATCCTAAATGATAATAATCACCCGTTTTAAATTTGATTTGGTGACACTGTTGGTGTCAGCGATTTTTTAGCCTGTTTTTTTAAAAACCTTTAATCATATAACTTATTATATTACAAGGAGTTAACAAGTGCCCGGAAGAGGACTTGAACCTCCACGCCATCACTGGCACTAGATCCTGAACCTAGCGTGTCTACCAATTTCACCATCCGGGCGACAGATAAATATTATACAATAATAAATAAATTAGCAATAGGATATTAGTTTAAGCATTTTGTGATGTTTAAGATTTGTTTCTTCTTTTATCTTCATACATTGCTTTATCCGCAATATTTATAAGTTCATCCTGCTGCTTTGAATCAACCGGATATGTAGCTATGCCGGCAGATATGCAGATATTTATTGAATCATAATCCTTTATTTTTTTCGTTTTTAAATGATTCTTTATACGATTTACCAGGGTATGCGCCCCTTTTCTTTTTGTGTATTGAGCGATAATAACAAATTCGTCTCCTCCGTAACGGGCAAGAATATCAATATCTCTCATTTTTTCTTTTAAAGTTTCTGCTGTTATTTTTAATGCCGCATCCCCGGTATTATGTCCAAATTTATCATTAATCTTTTTAAAATCATTAATATCAAAGAATAATAAAGAGAAAGTTTGTGAATATCGCTCTGAATTATTCATTATTGTAATTAATATATTATTAAAATATCTTCTATTCCATAGACCTGTTAATTCATCTGTATACGATTCCATCCGGTTTTTTACATTCTTTTTATATTCTTTAGCCCCTATTTCCAGTATCTTGAGCATGGTTCTTGATTGACATGGTTTTGTTAAGAAATGAAATATTCTTCCTTTATTAACTGCATCAATAGCTAAGTTCATATCCGCATGTCCGGTTAGCATTATTCTTATTGTATCCGGATAGATTTCTCTGACCTTTTCAAGAAACTGGATACCGTTCATTTCCGGCATATACATATCTGCAATAACTACAGTATAAGGTCCATTTCTATTTAATAGCTCCAGTCCTTCATTTCCACTTCCAGCTGCATCTAATTCGAATTTCTTATTAATCTGGCGTCTAAAAGTTATTCTGCTGTTAAAATCATCATCAACAAAGAGTATTTTTTCTTTCATATATTTAATTATAGAACAAATAATGTTGTTTTGTAAAATTTTGAAATGAAAGAATGCGATTTTGTATATGTGTTTTTAATTTTTTTAACCGCAGAGGACGCAGAGGTTTTTTTCCGAACGGGAGCGGAGTTATCATTCCTTATTGGAAGTAAACAGACGGCTTTTCACACCTTGGTACGTTCAAGTTCTAGCTGGGGAAGAATCTATAAAATAAGAACTTCTGCCTGAAATATTAAAAACTCTAATAACTTAAAGAATAAATCCACACTTTCAGAGCTCCGTCCCCCCGGAAACCAAGTATTTTGTGTTGTTGTCCCCCCGAAAACCAAGCATTTTGTGCTGTTAAAAATAATATTGCACTCAGGTGGAAACCCCGCTACTAAATTATATAAGTTAGTCTAATTATTATTGAACGTTCTTAAAATCATCGAAATATGAAATATGAACGCTCTATATATATAATTTAGTAGCGGGGTGCAGCCTGTGTCATCAATTTTCTTTAACACCGCAAATTGCTTGTATAACATATCTAAATGATTTAGACTGCTTATAAAAATACTTAAGGAAAAAGTAATTGGGAAATATTCGCGTTCTATATATTGGTGAGATTGTAAGCTCCCCGGGTGTTTACTGTGTAAAAGCATTACTCCCAAAAATAAAAGAAGAACAGAAAATAGATTTTATTATTGCTAATGGAGAAGGCGCTACAGGCGGATTCGGTCTTGGCAAAAATCATTCTATTTATTTAAGGAAATTAGGGATTGATGTTATTACAGGCGGTGAATGCATATATTATAAAAAAGATATGGTTGGTTATATTGAAAAAGCGCCTTTTATTTTAAGGCCTGCAAATTATCCTTATGATAATCCCGGCAGGGGCTGGAAAGTATATATTGCGGGTGAAAGGAAAATTGGAGTTATTTCGCTACTCGGGCAGTACGGCTTTAACAGAGTATATCCGGAAAATCCATACAAAGCTGCGGCTAAACTAATAGAAAAAATAAGTAAAGAAACCAATACAATTATTATTGATTATCATGCTGTGGCAACAGCGGAGAAAATTACCATGTCGTATATTGTAAACGGCAAGGTTTCTGCATTAATAGGCTCACATACCAAAGTTCCTACAGCAGATGAACGAATTCTCCCCGGTGGAACAGCAGTAATAACCGATGCCGGAAGAACTGGCCCTGTTAATTCTGTAGGAGGCCTGGACCCGGATATAGAGATAAATAAATTTTTAACGCAGATACCGGAATTATCCAGGAGTAAATGGGGGAAATTGGAACTTCAGGGTGTTGTTATAGAGATTGATGAAAAGGGCAAGGCGCAAGACATACAGAGAATCAAGTATCAATGTGTAAAAGAGCAGGAAGTTACTTTTGTCTGATAATTGCCTTTAAGAAAATTCTTTAGAAAGATTATTAATTGTCTCTGCCATTTTGTTTAATGGTATTACTTTATGAATCAATCCGGATTCTACAGCGACTTTAGGCATTCCATATACAATACAGGAAGAACTTTCCTGTGCTATAGTTAATCCGCCTTTATTGTAAATACTGCCTATTTCCAGTGAACCGTCCCTGCCCATACCTGTCATTATTATAGCAAGGCAGTTGCTGCCGTAAGTCTCAGATACGGAATTAAAAAGAACACCTACAGACGGCCTATGCCCGTTTACAGGTTCGATGTTATTGAGTTTTATAATGCAGGCAAGCTTCTTTTTTTCTATTGTGATATGCATATCACCCGGCGCAATTAATATTCTTCCGTGCTTAATAATATCAGCGTCATTTGCTTCTTTAACTTCAAGCGGACATATTTTGTTTAAGGAGTTTGCGAATTCTTTAGTAAAACCTACAGGCATATGCTGAACAACAAGGATTGGGGGCAGGTTTTTATTTAGGTTCTGAAATATTCTCCGCAGGGCATTCGGCCCTCCTGTTGAAATTCCAATTGCAATCATTTCTATTTTGCCTATGAATTTTTTAACCTGCTTTTTAATTGCTGGCGCAGATTTTTGTTTTGGAATTATGTATTCTTTTTTTTCATACGGCCTGTTAAAAGTATAGTTTCTTCCCTCCTGGTGTCTCTTCCCGTATATTCTAATTAAATTTATAAGCTCTTCACCGATTTCATTAATGTTTTTTGAATCACTTCCGGAAGGTTTTAATACAAAATCAGAAGCACCAAGAGTAAGGGCTTCCATTGTTATGCGGGCGCCTTTTTTTGCCTGAGAAGATATTATAATTACCGGGGTTTTAATTCCTCTCTTTTTTCTTTCCTTTAAAAAATCGATTCCCCCCATTTCAGGCATTTCAAGATCTAAGGTTATTATATCAATATCCAGTCTTTCCAATTTTTTTAATGCAAAAAGGCCGTTCATTGCAATTCCTACTACTTTTACATCCGAATGCTGGTTTATTATATATTTGAGAACTTTTCTCATTAATGCTGAGTCATCTACAATTAAAACAGAAATTGGATTGTCCAATATCTTCTCCGGTTATTATGAAGCCGTAATACCTCACAGCTGTGCTGCGGGATTTCTTTATTCCTATAAGTGCTTTCCAGCTTTTAGGAATTCTTCATTTTTTTATATAATGTACTCCATTTGGTTTTTACAAATTCAAAATTAGTGTTCATTCCAAATAATGATTCTGAATGCCCTATAAAGAGATACGAATAATTACTCATAGAATTCCAGAATCTGTTAATTACTGCTTTCTGGGCATCCGCGTCAAAATAAATAATTACATTTCTACAAATTACAATATCAAGGTTTTGCTGCTTGCTGTCATATTTTAGATTATGATAATCGAAATTGATAATTGATTTTATAGAATCTATAATCTGGTATCCTTCTCTTTTTTCCTCAAAATACTTTTTAAGATAGTTTTCCGGTACACCACCGATTCTATCTTCCTTATAAAAGCCTTCTTTTGCAGTCATTAAAGATTTTAAGCTTAAATCAGATGCAATTATTAAGGGCTTTATGGAAGGATCGAGTTTTTCCTTTAATACCATAGCAATTGAATAAGGCTCTTCTCCTGTTGAGCATCCGGCACTCCAAATCCTGAGAGTTCTGTCATTATTTTTAAGCTTATGCTTTGTAATATCAGGAATTATAAAGTTTTCTAATGTTTGAAAATGAGCAGTATTTCTGAAGAACCTTGTAAGGTTTGTTGTTACGGAATCCAGCAGGATTTTCATTTCATTCGGATTGCTTTTTATAAGATTATGGTATTCTGTTAAATTAATTAATTTTGATATTTTAAGGCGTTCTTTTAATCTGCTTTCAAGTATGCACCTGTTTGTAGCAGAAAAATGGATTCCGCTCTGTTCATAAATCAGAGAACTGTAAAGATTAAAATTTTTATCATCTAAGAATAAAGACATTGATGTTCTAAAGTCTATTCACTTAAGTTTCTGGTGTCAAGAAAATGCGATTATATAATTAAAAATATCTTTAAAAAGTTGGATTGCTATCAATATTTACATATCCTTTAGAAATTGGGGTTATTGAATTGACATGCTGTATGGAATGATATTAGTATTATTTCATATGAGTAAATATATTTTTATAACCGGGGGTGTATGTTCAAGTCTTGGAAAAGGCGTCGCAGCTGCATCAATAGGCAGTTTGCTGGAAACAAGGGGACTAAATATACGGATGATTAAAATAGACCCGTATATTAATGTTGATGCAGGAACAATGAATCCTATTCAGCATGGGGAAGTATATGTAACAGATGATGGCGCGGAAACAGACTTAGACCTTGGTAATTACGCGCGATTTACAAATTCTTCCTTATCTTTAAGCAATTCCATAACTACAGGCCAGATATATCAGGAAGTTATACGTAAAGAGCGTGAGGGCAGGTATCTGGGAAGGTGTGTACAGGTAATACCCCATGTTACTAATGAAATTAAACAGAGAATATTAAAAATAGGCGAAGAGGAAAATGTAGATGTAACTATTATAGAAATAGGAGGAACAGTCGGAGATATAGAGTCCATACCTTATCTTGAAACTGCAAGGCAGTTTGTTCATGATCTTGGTAAAGACAATATATTATATATACATTTAACACTCATCCCGTCTGTTTCTCAAGGTGAGTTTAAAACAAAGCCTACTCAGCATTCTGCAAAGGCTTTAAGAGAAATAGGCATTCAGCCGGATATTCTTTTATGCAGGTCTACACAGAGAGTAGGTATTGAAATGCGGAAAAAAATATCATTATTTACAAATGTTGAAGAAAGAGCTGTTTTTTCTGCTCATGACGTAGAAACTATATATGAAATACCTCTTGCTTTTTCCAATCAGAAGCTCGATTGCATTGTATTAGAAAAACTTAAAATTGAAGCAAAAAAATCAAATCTAAAACAGTGGGAAAAAATAGTAAACATTTTTAAAAACGCGAAGAAAATAGTAAGAGTCGGAATTGTAGGTAAATACCTGGATTTGCATGATTCGTATAAATCTATTTTTGAGGCATTAACACATGGAGGATTTGCAAATAACTGTAGAGTAGAACTTGTTAAAATAGACGCGGAAGAACTTGAGCCTAAAAGCAATATAGAAGGAATTTTAAAAAATATAGGTGGTATGCTTATACCTGGAGGTTTCGGACAGAGGGGCATAGAAGGAATGATAAAAGCTGCCGACTTTGCTAGAAGTAAAAAACTGCCATATTTCGGGATATGCCTTGGCATGCAGATTATGGTAATTGAATTTGCCCGAAATGAACTTAAGCTTATTAGTGCAAACAGTACGGAATTTGATCCGGACACAAAGGATCCTGTAATATGCCTTTTAGAAGACCAGGTAGATATAACAGCTTATGGCGGCACAATGAGGCTTGGAAAAAGTGAGTCTGTTCTTAAAAAAGAGAGTAAAATACAATCGATTTACGGTAAAGTGAAAATATATGAAAGACACAGACACCGTTACGAAGTTTCTAATAATTATAGAGATGTACTTGATGAAGGCGGAATGACAATATGCGGGGTTAATTCGGATAATTCCCTTGTTGAGTCAGTAGAATGGGCGGATCATCCATGGGGAATCGGTGTTCAATTTCATCCGGAATTTATTTCAAAACCTAATCCTTCTCATCCTTTATTCAGGAGTTTTATTAAAGAGTGTTTGGAATATGGGTCAAAATAAAAAATATCTGATACTAATTATTTTTGCAATTTTCTTTTGTTCATGCAGATTTAACTATGAAGAGGCAATGTTTGACTCTGAATTTGATACCAATATTCCAAAGACTATTTTGATTAACTATAAGCAGATAACTGTAAAGGATAATGAGAATACAATTAGATTGGAAGCAGAAAGAGCGGAAAGCTATGACCAGCTTAATAAAATAATTATTACCGGGATGTATTTTTATGAAACTGATAATTACGGTAATAAATTATTAGAAGGTTGGGCAGATAAAGTTGTTTATTATACAGAAACAGAGAATGCGGAAGTTTATGATTCCATTTATATTTATTCTTTTACAGAAGAGGCTGGAATATTCGCGGAAAATTTATTATGGAATAAGGACGCAAAACTTCTAAGTTCTGAAGATGATATAGTAACACTTAAAAAGGATGATGGTTCTATAGTCTCCGGCAGGGGTTTTAAAGCAGATTTACGTAGAAAAGATATCCAGTTTGATTCAACAATGTATGGTACTTATTTTATTTTAGAAGATAATGATTAAAAGAAAATATATATTAGTATTATTAATTATATTATTCAGTATGCAATTGTTTTCTGATAATATTTCTTTTTCCGGAGATTCTATGCAGGCGGAACTTGCATCCGGAAGGGAAAGAACAATATTAACAGGAAATGCCTATCTTGAAACCGAAGATACTATTATTTATGCAGACAGAATAGAGCTATATGGTGAGGATTTTATTTTTGCCTTATGTACTGGCAATGTTCTTGTAATAAATTCAGAAAAACAGATGGAAATTACATGCGACTGGTTATTTTACGATAGAGAGGATGATTTATTCCGTATTCAGGGTAATGCTGTTTTAGAAGATATGGAAAATGAAATTATTATTAAAGGCGGGTTAATTGAAAACCGGAATGAAGAAGATATAACAATAGTACAGGTTGGAGTCAGGATTTTAAAAGAGAATATGATTTGCAGGGCCCAGATGGCAAGATACTTCCGTGACGAGCAGAAACTTGAATTATATGGAATGCCGATTGTAATATGGGGGGATGATGAATATAAAGCAACAAGAATCTATATAGATCTTGAAAACGATGAAATACAGCTGGAAGGTGATGTTTCAGCCCAGGTAGAATATGAAGAAGATGAGGAAAATGTCGAAAACGAAGAAGATACTGCAGAGTAATATCAGTGTCAGGGAAAACTTATGAGACTTGGAGTAGAAGGGCTTGTAAAGCGTTATGGCAAAAAATTAGCTGTAAACGATGTTGAATTCTCTATGAAAACAGGTGAAATTGTCGGATTACTTGGCCCGAATGGCGCCGGAAAAACAACAATATTTTATTCTATTGTCGGATTCATTAGGCCTACAGCAGGTAAAGTACTGTTAGGAGACCATGAAATTACAAACCTCCAGATGTATAAAAGAGCTCAGAAAGGGATAGCTTATTTGCCACAGGAAGCATCTGTATTTAGAAAGCTTACAGTTGAACAGAATATTGCGGCAGTACTTGAAACAAGAAAAGAAGTAACTCCGGAAAACCGTATCAAAATACTGGAAAATCTTTTATCTGAACTGGGAATAGAAGCCCTTAGAAAACAGAAAGCATATACATTATCCGGAGGAGAACGAAGGCGTACGGAAATCGCGCGCGCGTTATCAATGGAACCGAAATTTTTACTTCTTGATGAACCATTTTCCGGAATAGATCCTATAGCTGTTAATGAGATAAAAAGAATAATAGTGGAACTTTCAAGAAAAGACATAGGTATACTTATTACGGATCATAATGTGCGTGATACTCTGGAAATAACAAAAAGATCTTACATAATCAATCTTGGAAAAATAGTGGACAGTGGAACAAAAGAAGAATTATTAAAAAGCCCAATCGCAAGGCAGATATATTTAGGCCATGATTTTCAGATGTAATAGTCCAAATTATCTATTTATTAGTTTTCGTTTTTATAGTAAAATTAAAAAAATCGCCATACTGGAGCTGGATTTAACCTGAATTAAATAGAAGTAAAAAGAGTTTGACAAATGGAGTTAAAATAGCTCAAACTTGTAGTATGGAGTATTAAAAGCAGGAGAAACATCAGTGCAGTATCAGAAGCCTGTACTACGTCAGGAGCAGAAGCTTAAATTAACACCTCAACTTTATCAAGCTATCAGTTTAATGGCACTGCCAATCCAGGAATTAAGAAATAAAATTCAGGAGGAAATTGAAAAAAACCCTGCTTTAGAAATTGTGGAAGATAATTCTGTTGTGTCTCTCGATGAAATTACAAAAAAAGATGATGAAAACAGTATTATTGAAGAAACTTTTGATTTCAGTTTTTCGAGGAATAGAAGGAATAGTTCTGAAGATTTAAAAAGACAGTTTATGGAAGGTACTCTATCGCGAGCGGAATCTTTATACGACCATTTGATGTGGCAGCTAAGGCTTCAACGCATTTCCGAGGATGAACAAAGAATAGGAGAATTATTAATACAGAACCTTGATGACAATGGTTTTCATATAGATGCTCCGGAAGTCCTTGTTAAAGAATTTGAAATTAAGATTTTAACAGATATTATGAAGCTTATACAGAATTTTGATCCCATCGGTGTCTGTACAAAAGATTTTAAAGAATCACTGCTTGTCCAGATTAAAAATCATTATGAACCAAATCCATATGCTCAAAAAATAATAGATGAATACATTAAATTGCTAGAGAAAGGCAAGCTTTCTGAAATTGCAAAAAAAATGAAAATTTCTGAAGAAGAGGTTAAGGAAGCAGTAGTTTTTATTAAAACCCTGGATCCTATGCCCGGAAGAAATTATTCTACAGAGACCCCTAAGTATGTTATTCCGGATATAATGGTAAAACTAAAGGACGGAGAATTTATTATTGTTTTAAATGATGAGGAAATACCTGTTTTAAGTGTTAATCCGTTTTTTAAAGAAATAAATGAAGATAAAAATCAATCTGAATCAGGCGCAAAAGAATTAAACAAGTTCGTAACAGCAAATATAAATGATGCAAGATGGTTTATAAGAAGTATTGGGCATAGAAATGAAACATTATTAAAAACTACAAAAGCAATAATTGAATTTCAGAGAAATTTTTTTAGAAACGGCCCTAAATTCCTTGCACCTCTTATATTAAAGGACGTTGCCAGAGAGATAGAAGTTCATGAGGCAACAGTTTCCCGTGTTACTTCCGGTAAATATATTCAAACGGAATGGGGTATATTTGAATTAAAGTACTTTTTTTCAAATTCCATAACAGGTTCCAGTTCAAGTGGTTCTAAATTCTCAAAGCAAGCTGTGAAAGAAATAATTAAAGAAATGATTATTGATAATTTAGAGGAAAAACAACTTTCTGATAGTAAAATAGCAGAAATTCTTCTGCAGAGAGGAATAAAAATTGCAAGGAGGACAGTTACTAAATACCGAAGGGAGCTTAATATTAATTCATCTTTTTTAAGATAGTTTAGGAGGTTTTATGCATACTGAAATAAGAGGAGTCCATATTGATGTCACTGATAGTATGAAAGAGTACATCGATAAAAAACTACATAAACTGGACTTTGTAAAAGAAATAATTATTGATCTATTATTTACTATTTCAAAGGAGAAAAAAGGTTTTAGACTGGAAGTCACTATTAACTTTAGATGGGGTGTTTCAGCTCATATCCACGCAGATTCGTATGATGTTTATGAAGGATTAGATATATTGTTCGCTAAAATAGAACATAAAGTAACAAAGGAAAAGGATAAAATACAGCAACATTAATATATAAGGGAAAAACATAAAAACAGCTATCGTTTTTTTTACATTTTTGTTATAATAATTTGAATTAAGTGATATGCTGTTTTCTAAAATTATAGCATAATCTCATCATACTTAAAAATTTCATAGAGACCTGGTTAATATTTCTGTGTTTATATGATAAATGGGAATTAATTGTGAAAAAATTTTCTGTTTTGGACCTCCTTCAACTTGATTTAAAAGAGCATGATGCACTTAACCTTAAATGTATCGGAGGAAGGCCTGGCTTATCCAGACAAATTACTCTGCCTGAATTAAACAGGCCCGGCCTTGCGCTTGGAGGATTTTTTGATAATTTCGGGTTTAAAAGGATACAGGTTTTCGGAAGAGGTGAAAATGCATATCTGAACAAACTCGAAAAAGAGAAGAATACGGTTAATCTGGAGAAGATGTTTGAATATGCTCTTCCATGCTGTATTTTTACATATGGATTCGAACCTATTCCAAGTTTTTATAAATTTGCAAATGCAGCGCAATGTCCTGTACTATCAACAGACCTTTCTTCTTCTGAATTTTCAAAAAGGATAATAAGGGTTTTAAGTAATATTTTTGCGCCTGTTACTACTATTCATGGTGTATTGATGGAAGTTTTCGGAATGGGTGCATTAATAAAGGGGGAAAGTGGTGTAGGCAAAAGTGAATCCGCGCTTTCTTTAATTGAACGCGGCCACAGGCTTGTGGCAGATGATGTTGTTCAGATACGCTGTGTTAGCGGTAATTTCCTTATGGGCAAAGGCTTTAGCACAATTACAAGCCATCATATGGAGATTAGAGGATTAGGAATAATAAATGTAACCCACCTCTTTGGAATGGGTGCTATTCGTGATGAAAAAAGAGTAGAAATGGTAGTTGAGATAGAAGATTGGGATGCTAAGAAGGTTTATGACAGAATGGGCTCAATCAATAACACGGTAGAAATACTTGGTGTAAAACTACCTTATATTAATATTCCAATAAAACCCGGGCGGGATGTTCCATTGTTAATTGAAATTGCAGCTATGAATGAAAGGCTTAAAACCATGGGATATCATTCTGCAAAGGAGTTTGATAAAAATATAATAAAATGGCTGGAAAGAAAACATGCTAGTAGTAAATATTTTGCTGAACATAAAAAGGATGAAAACGCTTAGTGACCGAAAAGAAAATTATTATTAAAAATAGAGCAGGAATACATGCACGGCCGGCTGCATTGCTTGTGCAGACTGCAAATATGTTTAGTTCAAAAATATTTATAAAAAAAGATTTAGAAACAATTAATGGCAAATCCATAATGGGGATTATAACTTTAGGCGCTACTTATAAAACAGAATTAATTATTATTGCAGACGGAAGTGATGAAGCAGAAGCTGTAGCGGCAATAGCAAGGCTTTTTGAAAACAAATTCCAGGAAGAATGAAAAAAGTATTAATTATATATTTCTTTTTCTTTAGTTTAATTATTTATGCTCAGGAAGTATTATTATCTGTTGATTCTGAAAATTATAATATTTTTGTATCATCAAAACTTCAATCATATGATTTTAATGAAGTATTGGATTCACTTAATAATGGTTTTGAAGCTGAGATATTCTTTGAATTCCGGTTATATGAGAAAGCAACCGGGTTTTTGTCCTTTTTAGGTGATAAACTTATTATAGAGGAAAAACCATTTTATATTGCCGGTATAGATATATTTGAGAATACATATATTATTACAACTCATGATAATGAAGTTTTTTCATACGATACAGAAACTGAATTTATTAAAAATTTTTTCAGAATAACATCATATCCTATACCTGGCAGTATTTGGGAAGAAGATAAAGAATTCTATGTTTTGGCGCGTATACAGCTCAATCATGTTAAGCTCGTACCTCCATTAGATCTTATTTCTTTATTTTATTCTACAGGGTTTATTACAGACTGGGCAGAAATACAATTAAATGGAAATAAATAGATGAAAATACAAAATAAAACAAGTATAATAGGCCTGTTAACCCTCGTATTGTTTTATTTATTTCTAATTATTCTGATATTGATTTTTTCACAGCAGATATTGTCCAGTATTTCTACTGCAAGCATAGAGTCAAATACAATTACGATTATTGTTATTCTGGTACTCCCTTTGTTTTTGCTTGGAGCAATAATATATAATGTTGTAAAACTGATAAATGAAAGAATAAGAAAAAAAGTAGGTTCCAAACTTAAAACCAGGCTGCTTCTTTTCTTTGTTTTTATTGCGTTATTGTCTTTAATACCTCAAACGCTTATTTCGATTAGCTTTATTAACTCTGCTCTTGATTTCTGGTTTAGTGCACGAATCGGAGAAGCAATGGAGGGCGGGCTGGAAGTTTCCATACGTTTTTATACAGATAAAGTAGAAAATTTAAGCACTTTTGGTAAAAGCCCTCTTTTAGAGGAATTTCTTGATGAGCTTTCAAAAAATCCGGACAGGGTATGGGAAAATATAAGATACTCTAATCCGGAAATTAATATTTTGCAGGTATTTGATAGTTCTGGAAATGAAGTGATTTTTGAAGGTGATAGTATCGCTAGAGTAGAAAATATTGCAGTATTAAACTGGCAGGATGTTAGTTCTCCTTTAAAGGAAGTCCGCGGCAAAGATACAATTTTGCGTATATTTAAAATTCATACTATCGGGAGTAAGGAATATCTTGTTATTATTGGAATACATTTCCCGAAACGTTTTAGTGAGTATGCTAACAGATTAACTGAAACAGGAAGGATATTTAACCAGGTTTTCCAGTATAAAGATAGATTCCGGATTGTATTAATATTGTTTTACTTCCTGTTTTCCTTTCCGATTCTTTTACTTTCTTTTCTAATAAGTTTTCTTTTATCTGAAGAGATTATTCGTCCTATTGTAGATTTAGAGAAAGCAACAAAACGTGTTTCCGAAGGAGATTTTTCATTCAGAATTTTATCAGGCACGCATGATGAATTATCTATTTTAGTAAGTTCCTTTAATAAAATGGTATCTGAACTTGGTATTTCCCGTAGAAAGCTTATACAGGCAGAAAAAATTTCCGCATGGAAAGAAATCGCGCAGAGGCTTGCTCATGAAATTAAGAATCCGTTAACTCCTATTAAATTATCCGCCCAGAGAATTCTCAAAAAATATAATGAAAAGCCTGAAGGATTCGGGGATGTATTAAAAACTTCAGTTTCTGCAATTGTTACGGAAGTGGATAATTTAAATAAACTATTGATTGAATTCCGTGAATTTACAAAGCTGCCGGACCCTTTTCCGGAACATATCAATTTAAATGAATTAATAGATGAAGTGCTTTCAATTTATAAAAATCTGTCTGTGAATATTGAGTTTGAGTACAGATATCATTCTGATGATATATTTATAAATGTTGATAAAAATCAGATAAAGCAGGTATTTGCTAATTTATTAAAGAATTCAATTCATGCTATCCATGATGATGGAAAGATAATTATATCTACAAATGTAATAGAGAAAAGCGGATTAAAATTTTTAAGAATCCAGATTAGTGATACAGGCTGCGGAATGGACGAAGATGTGCAGCAGAAACTATTTAACCCCTATTTTACAACCAAAAAAGACGGTTCAGGGTTGGGCCTTGCTATTGTAGAAAGAATAATATTCGACCATAATGGGAGCATATGGTTTGAAACTAAAAAAGGCAGCGGCACAAGTTTTTTTATTGATTTACCTTTTAAGGAGCCTGCATGAAAAGTATATTAATAATTGATGATGAACCTGGTATAAGAACAGTTCTTAAAGATGTTTTAGAAGATGAAAAATATAAAGTACTTATTGCAGAAGACGGTTACGAAGGGCTTTCCATACTGGAAAGAGAAGCAGTAGACCTTGTAATTTTAGATGTATGGCTTCCAAATATTGGCGGAATTGATGTGCTTAAACGAATAAAAAAGAATTATGATGATACAGAGGTAGTAATTATTTCCGGCCATGCAAATGTTCAGATGGCAGTGCAGGCTGTTAAAATTGGCGCATATGATTTCTTAGAGAAGCCATTATCACTTGATAAGATAATAACAGTTGTGCGTAATGCAATAAAATTTGAAGAACTGAAAAAGGAAAATTGGAACCTTAAAAACAAGTTCTTTATAGAAGATAAGATGATTGGTTCCTGTGAAAAGATGATGAAAGTGAGGGGCTTGATTGAGCAGAGCGCGGAATCAGACAGCAGAATATTAATTTTAGGAGACAATGGCACAGGTAAGGAACTTGTTGCAAAAGAAATTCACCTTAGAAGCAATAGGGCTCATGGGCCGTTTATTGAGGTGAATTGCGCGGCAATACCGGAAAACTTAATAGAAAGTGAATTATTCGGCCATGAAAAAGGGGCATTTACAAACGCTTTTATGAAAAGAAAAGGCAAGTTTGAACTGGCACATAATGGTACATTATTTTTAGATGAAATAGCTGATATGTCCTTAAGCACTCAGGCAAAGGTGCTTCGTGTTGTCCAGGAATTAAGGTTTGAGCGGATAGGCGGTGAAGTTTCTATTTCTGTTGATGTGCGAATAATTGCCGCAACAAATAAAAATATAGAGCAGCTAATAAAGGACAGGCTTTTTAGAGAGGATTTATATTTCCGGTTAAATGTTATCCCGATTTATGTGCCTCCATTAAAAGAAAGGCTTTCCGATATTGAGGAATTAATTGATTATTTTATAAATAAATTTATGAATCCTGCACGGCCCAAATCTTTTTCTAAAGAGGCAATAGAAGAGCTCAAAAAGTACAGCTGGCCCGGAAATATTAGAGAACTTAAAAATTTTATAGAGCGGGTTAATATTATGGTGGATGAAAAGATTATTTCTGTGGAGTCAGTTAAAGCCAATTTATATATAAATGCATATGGCAGACTGGAAGATTTTAATAAAAACAGTACCCGGAATGATTCTGTATCAAACAAATTTATAAAAATGAAACTAAATGACGCAAAAAATTCATTTGAAAGAGAATTTATAGTAGTAAAACTTAAGAAGAACGAGTATAATATCTCTAAAACAGCAGAGGAGCTTGGAATTTATCCAAGCAACCTCCATGGTAAAATTAAAAAATTTGCAATAGTTTTGGAAAGAAAATAATATGAAGAAATTAACTGCAAGGCAGAATGAAGTTTTTAATTTTATTAAAGCTTATATTGTTAATCATGGGTATCCCCCTACTATAAGAGAAGTAGGCAATGGATTTAAAATATCTGTGAAAGGCAGCTACGACCATATTAAGGCCCTCGAGAAAAAAGGATATATAAAGTGCAATTTAAAACGTTCCAGGGCAATAGAAATAATAGATAGCGGCAAAGAAAAAGAGCTTAAAAAAACAGAGAAGGTGCCAATTCTTGGTACTGTTGCTGCGGGAGTTCCTCTATTTGCAGAAGAAAATTTTGACGGTAATGTAGAAATCCCAGTTGATTATGCAGGTAAAGGTAAACATTATGCGTTAAGAGTGCAGGGTGACAGCATGAAGGATGTCGGAATATTAAGCGGCGATATTGCAATAATCAATTATCAGGAAACTGCCAATAACGGAGAGATTGTTGTTGCTGTGATAAATGAAGCTGTTACATTAAAACGTCTATATATAGAGAAAAACAGGGTTAAATTAAAATCAGAAAATATTGCATATCCGCCCATTTATACGCAAGAGGCAAAGGTAATAGGAAAACTTTCCTGTATTATTAGAAAGTATTAATTATGGAAAACATATATCTTTTACTCGGTCCCGAAGAGGGCGAAAAGCATAAATTCATCAATACCTATATAGAAAAAATAAAGAAGCAAATCGGGGAAAATCCGGAAGTAGAGAAAGTTTATCCTTTTGATACCAGTATGTTAGATATTGTTTCCGGACTGCAGAATGTATCTCTTTTCTCTAAATATAGAATAGTGATTTTAAATAACGCAGAGGAAGTAAAACAGGGTAATGGTTTAAATGTCCTGCTTGATTACTGTAAGGACCCATCCCCTAATACCACCCTGTTTTTATTATCAGAATCTATAAATAACATTAGTAAAAAACTTGATAAAACAGTTCCTAAAAAGCAGAAAGTAATTTTCTGGGAACTATTCGAAAATAAAAAAGCAGACTGGATTCGAAACTATTTCCGGGAGAAGGATATTCGGATAGATACAGAGGCTGTTTATCTTATTATAGAAATGGTAAATGGAAATACCATGGACCTTAAAAATGAATGCAGCCGCTTAAGCTTATTTTTTGGAAAAAACGCGGATTTAAAAATCGAAGATGTAGAAAAATATATTTTTCATAGTAAGGAAGAAAACGTATTTACATTATTTAATTCTATTGCAGCAAGAGACCTGTCTTCATCTCTGGAAATATTAAATAAAATACTTTTATCTAAAGAATCCGAACCAGTTGGAATACTTGCAGGTATATTATGGCAGGTAAGGAAACTCCACGATTTTAAGCGTCTTATGGAAAAAAACTATTCGCAGGAAGAGGCATTTGGAAAAATAAATATAAGAAATAAACGTAGCAGAAAGATTTACGCGGAAGCAACAAAAAACTATTCTTTAATTGAAATAAGATATTTAATTATTTTAATAGAAGAGTTTGATGAAAGAATCCGTTCCGTTAAAGCCGACCTGCATAATATTTTATTACAGTTGTTTATTTTTAACATTGTTGTACGCGGCGGTAAAATGGTGCGGATATAGTGATATTTCATGGTTGGGAATTCAAAAACAGGCAATATCTATTGACATAAATGATTTTTTGACTCAGAGTAATCGCCTCCCAACATCCATGTTTCCGGCGATGTTCGTACATCCATGTGTTTTCATCGCCTCCCAACCTCCATGTTTCCGGCGACGTTCGTACATCCATGTGTTTTCATCGCCTCCCAGCATCCATGTTTCCGGCGATGTTCGTACATCCATGTACATCACTCAGATTAACGCACTGGTCTTCCGGCATCTCTGCCTAGACCAGCATTCACCCATCCATGGGTATCACATATGGAAGAAGAATATAAATATAAAAAAGAGCAGGAAAAATTAAAAAAAGAATTTCTCGAAGCTTTAAAGGCAAAGAATGCGGATATGCTTCTGAAAAAAAGAATTATATGAATAATTTTTAAGCTATGCTTTCCAGTTCTATAATTGTCTGTTCAAGTTCATCTATTAGCGGATGCGACCAGGTTTCTTTTAAAATACCGAGCAGTTTATTAAACCTGCCCAGCTGCATGTCTTTGCCTCTTTTAAAAACAGACCATATATCTATGCCTTCGTTTATGCTTTTTATAATTGAGCGGATATTATGAATTTTATCTGCCGCGGAAATAGCCTTTGCTTCCGGCGGGCAGATTCTTATATTTTCCAGATACTGCTGTTTTCTTTCTGCCCAGGGCAGTGATTTGTCCTGTTCGGAAACATTATTAACAAGCTCCGCAATATTATTATTAAAAAGAGCGGTTAAGTCTTCTTTGGTGTAATTCGTATCTTCAATTACATCGTGAAGTATTCCTGCTGCAATTACATCATCATCAAATCCGGCTTTTTGTAAAATCAGGCCTACCATTACAGGGTGCTGAATAAAAGGAGTATAAGATTCCGGATCTTTTCGACTCTGGTCTTTATGCGCTTTGGCCGCAAATATAACTGCACGGTTTACAACTTCCGAGAAAAACATGTATCAATATTAAAGATTAAATTCCAATCATTCAATCTCTTTTTTAATTATTTCTGTTACATGGCCGGATGCTTCGTTAATATTAATTAATTCCGGGTCCTTCTCTCTTCTAAGTTTAATTTCGCATTTACCTTCGGCTAAGTTTCTGCTTCCTATTGTTATACGCAGCGGTATGCCGATTAAATCCGCGTCTTTAAACATAACTCCCGGGCGCTCACCTCTGTTATCAAGTAAAACTTCTATTTTATTTTCCAGAAGTTCTTTGTAAATCTTTTCTGATACTTTCTTTATTTCTTCATCTTTGCCAACAGGGCAGATAATTACATGAAAAGGTGCAATTGGAAACGGCCATATTATACCGTTTTCATCGTGGTTCTGCTCAATTGCGGAAGCCATAGTTCTTGTTACACCAATTCCGTAACAGCCCATAGTAAGCGTAACAGTCTTTCCGTTTTCATCCAGTACGGACGCATTCATCTTTTCGGAATATTTCTTACCCAGAAAAAATACCTGTCCTACTTCTATTCCCCTGTGAAGTTCATATGTGCCTTTTTTACAGCGGGGGCATGTTTCTTTTTCTTCTGCAAGCCTGAGGTCATAGAACGCAGTAGCCTCAGGAAAATCACGGTCAGCATAAACATTTAATATATGCGTATCCTTTTTATTTGCACCTGTAATTCCTCCGCATAAGCCCTTTAGAAAGTTATCCGCATAAACTGGAACATCTCTTTTTAGACCTACAGGGCCTGCAAATCCGACTGGTGAGCCTGTCACGTTTAGTATTGTATCATCATCTGCAAGAACGAGTTCATCGCATTTTAGAATTGCTATTAATTTTGTTTCTGCAAGTTCATGGTCTCCGCGTATTAATACAACAACAGGTTTTTCATCTGCAAGGTATACAAGGGTTTTACATGCTTTGTCTGCTGAAACATTTAAAAACTCTGTAACTTCCTCTATTGTTCTTTTTTCCGGAGTATCCACTTCTTTTATTTCGACCTGCGTTTCATTTGCTGCTGGAATATCTGCAGGTTCTAAGCATTCTGCTTTTTCTATATTCGCGGCATAATCGCAGACTGAACATGATAGAATAGCATCTTCTCCGTTTTTAGCAAGAACCTGGAACTCATGCGAAAGTGTTCCGCCTATTGCTCCGGTACCTGCTTCTACTGCCCGGAAATTTAAGCCGCATCTTGTAAAAATCTTTCTGTATGTTTCATACATTATATTATAAGATTTAATTGCATTTTCTTTATCAATATCAAAGGAGTAGGCGTCCTTCATTATAAACTCACGCCCGCGCATAAGTCCGAACCTCGGCCTTATTTCATCACGGAATTTTGTTTGAATCTGATAGAGGTTGATAGGGAGTTCTTTGTAGCTTCGTACTTCGTTTTTAACTAAGCTGGTAATTACTTCTTCATGTGTCGGTCCTAAACAGAAATCTGCGTCCTTTCTGTCTTTGAAGCGCAAAAGTTCCGGGCCGTAATATCCCCAGCGGCCGCTTTCCTCCCAGAGCTCCATGGGCTGAACTGTCGGCATTAAAAGCTCAATTGCATTCGCCCTGTTCATCTCTTCCCTTATAATGGCTTCTATTTTACGTATAGAACGCAGGGCAAGGGGCAGATAATTGTAGATACCTGCTGCTATTTTGCGTATCATCCCCGCTCTGAGCATCAGAATATGTGAGATTACAACTGCGTCTGCAGGTACTTCCTTTAGGGTAGGTGCCAGATATTTTGAATAAAGCATATAACCTCCGAAATTGCATATTAGTAAAAGATTAAAGATGTTTCAAGACCTTATATTTACTATTAAAAATAGAGAATATATAAAATAATTAATCTTAGAAAAAAATAATGTATGATAATTATGTTTCCGCATCAATAAATTGAAGTAATTCCAATAATTTATTTCTGTCTGATTTATTATATTCTGCTAATGTGTAGACATAATCTAAATCTTTTCTTTTTTCTTCTGATTTTACACTAAGCAGGATTCTATAATGTGTCCATTTCAATTTTCCACGCGCGTGGAAAATGTTTGGATATTCTTTGAAAAATTGTACAGTTTGATATAATATCGATTTTTTTATCCCCAGTTTTTCACTCAGCCTCTTAAACAGCTCTTCTCCGTATCCTGCACGGTCTGCATGTTCAGGCAAATGCCCGTTTATGTGCTTCCCGATTTTCCAGTAGGTAATGGTCTTCTCGTTTTCTATAGCAATCTCTGCTCTTTGTTTTCCTTCCAGTATTTCATTCTGTATTTTTTTTGCAAGTTCATTTATTTCAGAGGTGCTTATATTTTTTTCATTTTTCATAATGCATTACTATACATAAATATATCGCAATATTTACAGCATTTTTTTACTTTTTACCTGGTTAATCATCCTGCCGCATATTACAAGTTCCCGAACACAATCTTTATATGCGGAACTCTAACAGGCCGTATGATTTTTAGAGGTTGCACAGCTGTATTATATTCTCAAGGGATACCTGTTTAAGTGTATCAACAATCCTGTCTGCACTGTTGAGTTTTTCTCTGGAAACAGAATTTGTTACAGCAATACATTTACATCCTGCTCTGTGTGCTGCTTCAACACCATCAGGGGCATCTTCAATGACCATGCAATAAGAGGGATTAAAGCCAAGTAATTCAATTGTACGATTAAATAGAGCTGGGGATGGTTTTTTATCTTTAACATCGCTACCTGTTACGTATACCATCTTTTCAAACGGAATCGATGCAGATTCAAGTACTGCTTGTGATTTTTGCCTTGTACTGCTGGTTGCTATTGCAGTCTTGAATCGAGGGTCTTTCATCGCAGCGTCAAATAACTCTCTGACTCCTGGAAAAGGAGTAAGGCCATTGATGAGAATTATTTGGAGGAACATATCCTGTCGTGCATTAACAACTCGAGCTACCTGGTCGGGTGTTAGTTCTATATTATGTGCATGTGCTGCGGCTTTTACATATTCGAAAGCCCCGCGTCCCAAACCGGCTTCAAAATCTTTTCTTATGATTCCTTTAATACCGAGGATGTCTTCGAATACCTTTATTGAAGCTTGTGCATTAAGTGCTTCGGTATCAGCAATAACTCCATCGACGTCGAAAATAATACCGTAATTGTTATTCATAATAAGGTGCTTCCTTTTGCAGACAAACATTTTCAATTTGACAATAGAGTAGACGTTGCAAATCCGTTGTTTATTCCGTTACAGCAGTATCCTTCTTCGCAAGCTTCCCTGTAATGCTGTTTACCCAGAAATAACTGAAAATGGATGCAACTACATATCCGGCAGAAATACCAATCCATATTCCATTTAAACCGAACCATATAGAAATTATCCATGCAAATATAGTGAACGAAACAATCTGAAAAAAGTTAATTATCAATGCTTTCGTCCCCATTCCAATCCCCTGCATTGCACTTATTAAAACAAATAATATGGAGACAAAAGGGAAACCAAGGCTTACTATTAATAGAAGGTTTTTTCCAATATTCAGTGTTATTTGGTTTCTTACAATGGCTGTAACATAATCAATAACATTAAAACTTATTAATTCAACATTTTTTATAAATATACTAATTAAGGTTTCATTTGCAAGAATATATATAATACTAAATACAGAAACCATGCTTATAGCTAACAGCAGGGCCCTTTTGATTATTTCTTTTATTCTCATATAGTTTTTTGCACCAAAGTTCTGTCCCGTCATTGTAATAACAGAACTACTCATTCCTATTATAGGAAGAAATGCAAGCTGTTGATATGTAAACCCGATTGTATATGCAGCTTTTGCAGGGTCGCCATATTGTTTTAATAAAATAAAAATAAGACTTAAACCAAGTGCATGAAAAAGCCGGGAAATTATTGTGGGGCCGCCAACAGTAAATATGCCTTTTACATAATTAAAATTATATTTAAATCCTTTAAAATGCGGTTTTATAATATTCTTTTTATTTAGAAATACAAATAAAGATATGCCGGCTATAACGACTCTTCCCAAAACAGTGGCTATTGCAGCGCCCTGTATTCCCATAGCCGGAATAGGGCCAAGTCCGAATATAAATATTGGGTCCAAAATTATATTAGCTATAGTACCGGAAACCATTGCAATCATCGGAGTAACCATATTTCCCTCTCCGCGAAGCATCCCGTTAACAGCCATAGAAAAAAAAGTAAAAGCAGAGCTTACAATAATTATGTTAGCATATTCGAGTAAATACGGCATCATCGTATCTGAAGCACCGAGCAGAATAAAAAATGATTTTATAAAAAGAATACCAATTATTGTGAACAGTAATGAAACAACACTTACGATAATAATTGAATGAACAGAAGCTTTATTAGCATCTTCTAATTTTTTTGCGCCAATGTATCTTGCAATCAATGAACCTGTCCCAATTCCGATGCCTGTTCCTACTGCAATAATTATACTCTGGACAATAAATGCCATGCCGAGTGCTCCAAGTTGTATATCCCCAAGCTGTGAAACAAAAAGCCTGTCTATAAAATTAAAACCCATATGAAATACGAATGCAATTATTGTAGGGATTGATAATTTAATAAGGATTTTTTGAATATTACCATTTAAAATCTGTGCGGTGTTTTGATTTGATTTCATAAGCCTCTTTTACAACATGTAAATTTTTACTATAATATGCTGTATAATATAAGATATTTATAAATTATAAAGCAATAGAATAATTTTAATTTAGTATTTTATTACTTTAAAAGTATAAAATACTAAAAACAGGGGGGCAGGATGTGAAAGGTATTATTATTGCAGCAGGTTACGGAACAAGATTTTTTCCTGTAACAAAGACGATTCCAAAGGAAATGCTTCCGTTAATTAATAAGCCTTCAATAGATTTTATTATTGAAGAATTTATTTCTTCCGGTATTAAGGATATTCTGATTATCACTTCAAGAAGAAAAAAAGCTTTAGAAGATTATCTGGACAGGGAAGTGGAGCTGGAAAGTGTTTTAAAAGCAGAGGGAGCAGATAAAAAACTTGCAAAAATAGTTCCGCCGGATGCAAATATATTTTTTATAAGACAGCAGGAAATGAAAGGTACAGGCCATGCCCTGCTTCTTGCGCGTGCATTTATAGGGGATGAACCATTTGTTGTTGCTTATCCGGATGATATAATCTTTAGTGATAAGCCCCTTGCAAAGCAGTTAATGGAGAAATACGGGGAAACAGGATGCTGTGTATTATCAACCCTTCATAACCCACCGGATATTAATAGATATGGTGTTATTTCCTTAGATACAGACGGTTTACATGTAACAGATATTGTAGAAAAACCCCCTAAGGGTATGGAACCGAGCAAAGAGGCTTCTATTGGACGGTTTCTTTTTTTACCGGAAATATTTAAGTACCTGGAAGAAGGCTGGAAAAAACACACTAAAACACAAAAAGCAGGCGAATATTATCACATCCATGCACTAAAGGCTCTTATGGGTAATGGAAAAGTAGTATTTAAACAAGTAGAAGGTGAAAGGCTCGATACCGGCGAACCTGCAGGTTATTTCCGTGCAATACTCAAATATGCAGTTACTGTTCCTGAGTTTAAACAAGTACTGGATGAATTTAAAACCAATAATATGTAGTAAAACTGTTTTGTATTTTTAGAATACAGATTGCACAGATTTTTGTTTAATCAAAATCATATTTCTAATATTCATAAAGAATTAATTACAGCCCTAACAGGATTTACACAGATTGTATTATATCAAAACATATAATTTTTCTAATGAACTTAAAAAATAATTTAATTAGTGTTTGATGGTAAGGCTTTATTCTGATAGCCTCCATCCTCGCAGTTCTACTGCGAGGATGGAGGCTATGAACTAGTGCGGCTTGCCGCAGTCTTACAGAACGAAGATACCTCGGAGCTCTGCTCCGGGGTTCTTCATTAAATATAAATCTGTGTAATCAGGTGGTCTATTTAGAAATAATAAGTTTATCAGACTTTTGTCCACTTTGATTTAATTTTTTCTAAATGATTATCATCATTAACATAATCTTCTACAAATCCGCAGTTTCCGCATACAAAAGTTTCACTCATAATATTTTTCAAACCTGAAAAATCCAGAAGCCTATGGCCCGCTTTAATTGACCTGTTTTTATTTGAATAAATATCTGTACTTCCGCATTTTGGGCATTTCCCTGATTTCATTTTATTAATTGTACTATCCTTTTACTACTATATTTACCAGTTTGTTAGGTACAACAATTACTTTTACTATTTGCTTTCCTTCTGTCCAGCCTTTTATTCTTTCTAATGAAAAAGCAGTTTCCTGTAATTGGTCTTTTTCTGTGTTTACCGGGGCATTAAACTTATCTCTTACTTTGCCGTTTATCTGAACTACTACTGTAACTTCATCCGCTATTGTAAGTTCCTCGTTCCAGGAAGGCCATTGTTTTTTTGATATGGAAGGTTTCTCTCCAAGCATCTCCCATATCTCTTCTGCAAAGTGAGGGGCATAGGGTGCAAGGAGTTTTATAAATTCTTTCCAGAGGCCTTTAAAAAGTTTTTTCTCTTTAAATGCTTCATTAGAGAATATCATCATCTGTGCGATTGCAGTATTAAAGTCCAGATTACCTGTATCTTTGCTTACCTTTTTTATAGTTTTGTGAAGTTCTTTTACAAGTGATTTTGGAGGTTCTTCATCTGTTGCTTCGAATTCGGAAATACTCCACACTCTGTCTAAAAAGCGCTTTACTCCGACTATGCCCCTTGTTGACCATGGTTTGGATGCTTCTAAAGGCCCCATAAACATTTCATAAATACGCATGGAGTCCGCACCGGACTCTTCTATAATTAAATCGGGATTAATAACATTTCCCAGAGACTTGGACATTTTTACTCCGCCTTCACCAAGTATCATTCCCTGATTTATTAGACGCATAAATGGTTCATCTGTATTTACTACGCCAATATCAAAAAGTACTTTATGCCAGAACCGGGCGTATAAAAGGTGAAGTACTGCATGCTCGGCACCGCCTACATAAAGGTTTACAGGCATCCAGTAATCTATTTTATCTTTAGATGCAAGTTCTTCAGAATTATGCGGGTCTAAGTACCGGAGGTAATACCAGCATGAACCAGCCCACTGAGGCATGGTATTGGTCTCCCGTTTTGCTTTTCCCCCGCATTCCGGGCAGGTTGTATTTACCCACTCATCTATTGCGGCAAGGGGTGATTCGCCTGTTCCGGTCGGCTCATAGGTTTTAATGTCGGGCAGTTTTAACGGAAGGTTCTTATAAGGTTCCTGAACAATTCCGCAGGAAGGACAATGGATTAAAGGTATTGGTTCGCCCCAGTATCTCTGTCGTGAAAATATCCAGTCACGTAGTTTATAATTAATTGCTTTTTTGCCCACGCCTTTTATTTCAAGCCATGCTGTAATTTTTTCCTTAAACTCATCTGTTTTTAAACCGTTAAACTCGCCGGAATTAACTGCAATTCCTTTTTCTATAAAAGCTTCTGTTAACTCATTTAAGCTGCCGTCTTCTGAAACAACCTGAATTATCGGAATATTAAACTTTGTGGCAAATTCGAAGTCTCTTTCATCATGACCAGGAACAGCCATGATTGCGCCTGTTCCATATGAAATTAGAATGTAATCTGATATCCATACAGGAACCTTTTCTCCGTTAACAGGATTAATAGCATAAGTACCTGTAAAAACACCTGTTTTATCTTTTGCGAGTTCTGTTCTTTCCAGGTCGGATTTTAGTCTTGCCTGCTTTACGTAATCTTCCACTTCCTGTTTCTTAGCTTCTGTTGTAATTGTTGAAACAAGCTTGTGCTCCGGAGCAAGTACCATATAAGTTGCTCCGAACAAAGTGTCCGGCCTGGTGGTATATACTTCTATATTATCACTTTTATCTTCCAGTTCAAATGTTACATTTGCCCCTTCGCTTCTGCCAATCCAGTTTCTCTGCATTATTTTTAGAGATTCCGACCAGTTAAGTTTATCCAGGTCTGCAAGCAGCCTTTCTGCATATTCTGTAATTTTAAGAACCCATTGGCGCAAGTCCCTTCTTTCTACCTGAGAATGGCAGCGCTCGCATTTACCGTCTTTTACTTCCTCATTTGCAAGCCCGGTTAAACATGAAGTGCACCAGTTAATAGGAATTTTATCTTCATATGCAAGGCCCTTTTCCCATAGTTTTAAAAATATCCACTGTGTCCATTTATAGTAATCTGCTTTATGGGTGGAAACACACCTGTCCCAGTCATAAGAAAAACCAAGAGACTTAATCTGTTTTGTAAAAAGTATTATATTTTCTTCTGTGCTTGTCTTTGGATGTGTTCCAGTCTTAATTGCATAATTTTCCGCGGGAAGCCCAAAGGAATCAAACCCCATAGGATGTAATACATGGTAACCGTTCATTCTAAGGTAACGGCAGTAGATATCTGTTGCAGTATATCCTTCCGGATGGCCTACATGAAGCCCGGAAGAAGAAGGGTATGGAAACATGTCCAGGACATATTGTCTTTTATCTTTAGGGACGGAGGTGTCTTCTGTTACTTTAAAAGTTTTATTTTTGTCCCAATAGTCCTGCCATTTTTTTTCAATTCTTTTGAAGTCATATTCGCTCATGCGAGGTATAATACAGGTTGTGTTATTCTGCGTCAAGATTATGGAAAAATTTCACGCCCACTTTACTAAAAGCTCGCAAAGTCCGCAGAGGTGATGAATAGAGAAGTTCAACTGAGGGTGTCTATAAATCTTATTTAATAAATTTACTGCAGAGAGCGCAGAGAATATATATAAATACTTATAGATGGCATTTTAACTGAGAGTACAAAAAAACAATTTTATTAATCTTCTAAGGAAGGAAAACAGGAATTAATTTAATTACTGCTTACATATTAAAACTCAACTTTCGCAGATGTAATTTCTTATAATTATAATACCTATACCTCCATGATACCTATACCTCCGTCCCCATAATTATTAAATATTTTGTATCTTTATCAAACAGATCTCCGGAAATAACATTTTAAGTGAATTTTCCGGAGGTTCTAAAATCGAATACATTCCTTTTTGCAGATTATAGATGCCACCATATTTATACTGACTGGCACAAT
>SDBV01001702.1_pt1 | contig 32970 bp, 31 predicted proteins | sample 2277081 | NCBI WGS metagenome assembly SDBV01 (sample SAMN10402039, study PRJNA504765) | marine sediment metagenome | isolation source: marine sediment core GS10_PC15, 223 cmbsf | place: Arctic Ocean: Southern Knipovich Ridge | collected 2010 | reverse complement strand
CTTTAACTTTACTGCTTGTTTTATGTGTTCGTGCATCTATTATTACTACTTTGGCAGCAGTCTGCCCGTTTTCATCCAACACGCTTTTATTTATCGCATTAAGTTCAGTTTCAGTTTTATCATTCTGAACAGTATTTTTTAAATTGGCTTTATCAATATTTATTTTATCATCTACTACAGCATTTTCATTTAATTCAGAAAAAAGAGCAGCACCCTCATTCAGCTCACCTGTTTCATCTTTAGAAAAAAGATCTGACTGCTCAATCATTTCAAGATTATTATTGATTTTTATTTTTTGGGCAGGTTTCTGTTCAATTTTCTTTAATTTCTTCGGAATTATAGTCTTCTCAGGTTCATCTATTTCCAGTTCTTTTACAGATTTTTGATTAAATGTCTTTTGCTGAATTAACTGTTCTTTATGGATTTGCTGCTTATCTTCCAATTTATGAGTATTTTCTTTATTTTTTTCTGCAGGCTGATCTGTTTTAACCCTATTATCCGTTTTAGAAGCTGAAGCTAAATCTTCTGCTTTTTTATCGATTGCAGAATTAGCTTCCTCTCTTTTATCTTCAGTTTTATATTCAGTTTTATCTTCTTTTTTATATTCTGCTTTATACTCAGTTATTGTATTAGTTGTTGTATTTTCGCTGCTCTGTTCTCTTATATTTTCTATACTGTTATATTGACTGTTATTTTCTTCCCGTCTTTCAAATTCTGAACTTATAGTTTCATGAGAAACATAATCATTGTCTAAATTAAAGTCTAATTTTAAATTATATAAATCATTAAACTCAGATGAAGTATTTATCCCGGAATATAATTGATTATTATCTGAAGCTTTAAAAAATTGAAAATAATCAGGAATCCCATAATTTGAATGCGTTTCTAATGACAAATAATACTCCTCGAATTTAAAATCTTTCTTACATCAGCAGTGTTATTCTGCTGTAACCTTAATCATTTTTCTGGTTAATGCTGCACCTCTTTCAGGTGGAAGCAATGATAACCAGTAAGCAACTAAAGACTGCTCTCCTGCTGCCTGAGCTAATTCTTCAGTTATTCTAAAAATATCAATAACATTCATATCATTCTCCATATTATTAAATATTTCAATTGCATCTTCCGGAGGCATACTAACCAGATTCTTTGCAGTCTGTTCAAGGTTTACTCTTCTTATATCGAACGCATTTTGTCTTTCATTAAACGATTTTTCTCTATCCTCAAAAGAAATTTCCCTTTCCTGCAGTTCTTCTATCATTTGAGCTATATCTTCTTCCTGCTGGATTATCTCATCTTCACGCTTATCAAGTTCTTCACTTCTTAATTGAACAGCTTCCAGCTGTTTATTTAACCTTTCTTTGTCCAATAAAAGTGGATCTTCCGGGTATTCCAGTTGAGTTGTCTTTTTTATACCAAAAAGTTCAAATATAGGTGACAGCAGGTCATTAATTTCAACTAATCCGAGAAAATCAAACCAGAATATACCAAACGCAATTAAAAACACTATTAACAAAATCAGAAAGATAATTCTTGTACTTGTTCCTATAAAACTCCTTCTCATACTACCTCCCTGTTAAACCGGCTACCTGTAAGATCATCTGCTTCATTGAACTGTGTTTTCCTCTGGTTCTTATAAAACTCAATTTCTTTTTTTTCTTTTAACTTTTCTAAAACCTTTCTTTCTCTTGATGCTATCAGGTAGCTATCTTGAATTTTTTCACGCTCCAGTTCTTTTATAGCCAGCTCCTCCTGTAATGCAGATATTTCATGTTCAAGCCTTACTATGAAATTTTCATATGCAAGAAAATTCTCAATATCTATGCTGTCAGAATGCATAGCCCGTTGTTTCATACTTATTACAATTTTCTTCAGGTTTTCTTCTATTCTGTTTCTAATGGAAATACATACTCCTGTAATAGCAGCAAGCTTTAATTCCCATTCCCGTTCCTTATATTTCCTTATATCTAGAAATCTCTCTAATCTAAATTGAAACTTCCTCATAATCCTTCTTCTTCTTTTTTTATTATCTTAATACTCCAAATCCGGCATTACTGTTTTTTAGATAATTTCATACCGGAAATTGCACTGGATTCGGGTATTTCATCTTTCGGTATTTCATTTTCCGGTATTTCAATTCCGGAAATACTTCCAAGTTTGTTTAAGGTATCCTTTAATTCGACTTTTTCTGATATTCCCTGGACAAGAAATTCTGATATTTCTTTATTTTTATCTATTGCAAGGTCTATTTCCGGATTACTACCTTTTGCATATGCTCCTACATTTATCAAGTCTTCCGCATCTGTATAAACAGCAAGCATTCTTCTTATGTATGCACTTGCCGCCTTTACATTAGGCCCGCATATTTTTGTTGATAAACGGGATACAGAATCAAGCACATCTATTGCAGGATAATGATTCCTCTGAGCAAGCTTACGTGAAAGCACAATATGTCCGTCTAATATTCCCCGGACAGCATCAGAAATCGGCTCGTCCATATCATCACCTTCTACTAAAATATTGTAAAATGCTGTTATAGTGCCCTTATCTGATGTGCCGCTTCTTTCCATTAATTTAGGAAGCAGCGAATAGACAGAAGGAGTAAATCCTCTGTTTGCCGGAGGTTCGCCGATTGCAAGTCCTATTTCCCTTTGTGCCCGTGCAAATCTTGTTATAGAATCAAAAAAGAGCATCACATCTTTACCCTGATCTCTGAAATATTCAGCAATAGCAGTAGCAACATAAGCGCCGCGTATTCTTGCCATAGGCGGTTTATTGGATGTTGCAACAACAATTATAGAACGCTTTAGGCCTTCTACGCCAAGGTCGCATTCAATAAACTCCCGCACTTCTCTAATCCTCTCCCCGATTAAAGCAATTACATTTACATCAGCGGATGTATTTCTTGCGATCATGCCTAAAAGAGTAGATTTACCCACTCCGCTTCCTGAAAATATTCCGAGCCTCTGTCCTTTGCCAACGGAAATAAGGCCGTCTATTGCCCGTATGCCTGTTGTAACCTGTTCTGTAATTCTTTTTCTGTTTAATACATCCGGCGGTGTATTAAATATTGAATACCATTCCGTGGAGCCGATAGTACCTTTCCCGTCTATGGGCTTTCCTTTTGCATCGAGCACACGTCCTAATAGTTTTTCAGAAACAGGAATAGTTAATGTTTCCCCTATTGCTATTACAATGCACCCCACTTCTATGCCTTCCATTTCATCATACGCAATAAGCTGGGCAACTGTACCGTTAAATCCAACAACTTCCGCCCATACAGTACCTCGTCCATTGTTTAGAATTATCTGGCATAATTCACCGACTATAGCAAGCGGGCCTAAGCTTTCAATTAATAAGCCTTTGACTTTCTGGATAACACCTGTGTACTTTATGCTGTCCATTCTGTCTAAAGCAGATGTGTATTTATCAAATACGCCCATAATCCCTCCCTTATTCTGGGCATTTTTTACTTTTTATTATAACCCCTTATACCCCGATATTTTTCATCGGAGTATTAGGCAAAATTAAGCGTAAAACTATAGGTTTTACTGCCTCACAAACATAATAATTCCTTGCGGCTCTGCACCCACAGGGCACAAAGACTGCCGGGATTCTTTAATCAATTGTTTTAATTGGTATTAATTCTAATATTTTTTCCTCTATTTCATTAATCTGCGAAGAAATTCTCGCATCTATCTGCCCGAAATCAGTTTCTATTATACAGCCTCCTTTATCGACAGAAGAATCTTCTAAAATTGAAATTGACTTTACATTCTCTACCATAGAAAGGAAATCCTTCGTGTGCTCTGTAGTGAGTTCAAGATCGGAAAGATTTACTCTTATTACAACATTTCCCCGGCTCTTAAGTTTTCTTAAAGCCTGGATAACATTATTGATTACTACATTCTTCTGATTCTCTGATATTACTTTTATTACTTTTTTAGCGATTAATAAAACCAGGTTAATCAGCTGTGTTTCCGAGTTTTCTATAATTTCATTACGCTTATCTATGGCTTTTGTTAATACAATATGAAGCCTGTCTACAAGCCTCTCTGCTTCTTGTTTTCCTATTTCAAATCCTTCTTCATGGCCCTCTCTATGGCCTTTTTCATTTGCGTCTTTTTCTATATTGCTTACTCTTGTATTTACACTTTCTTCTGTTTCGGAAGCTTTTTCCTTAGCCTCGCTTAATATTCTTTCTGCTTCCTCTTCTGCTTCCTGTTTAATTTTCTTAGACTGATTATTTTTTCGTTTCACTTCTTCAAACGCAACATCCTCAGCATCTTTTATAATCTGCTCGGCTTCTTTTTTTGCCTGCTCAATCATACGGTTCTTTTCTTTTTCCCAGCTTTTTTTAAACTCTTCGGTTTTTCTCTGTAATCTTTCTAAGTCCTCAGAAACAGGAGGCGCTGTCGGTGAATCATCATTTTGGGTAATAACCTCCTCCTGCTCTTCAATATCAAGATTCGGGGGTTCAATAAATACCTTTCTTGATAAATTTACAAATTCTGTTGGTTTAAATACGTGCTTTGCCAACTCTTATACCACCATTTCTTCTTCGCCTGCGCGAGCAACAACGATTTCGCCCTGCTCTTCAAGCTTTCTGATAATTGCAACAATTTTCTGCTGTGCTTCTTCAACATCTTTAAGCCGTATAGGCCCCATATATTCCATATCTTCCTTTAGCAGAGTTGCTGCACGTTTTGACATGTTCCTATATATTTTGTCCTGAACTTCGGAATCTACAGATTTAAGTGCTTTAGCAAGTTCATTAGTATCTACTTCGCGCAATACTTTTTGTATTGCCCTGTCATCAAGCAGTACAATATCTTCGAATACGAACATTCTCTTTTTAATTTCTTCCGCGAGTTCCGGATCATCTTCCTCTAATGACTCAATAATTGTCTTTTCCGTAGATCTGTCTACAAGGTTTAATATATCAACTATACTTTCTACACCACCCGCGGCTGTATAATCTTCCGAAGACAGTGTTGATAATTTTTTCTCGAGAACACGTTCTACTTCACGTAAAACTTCCGGCGAGGTTCTGTCCATAGTTGCAATTCTCTTAGCAACATCAGACTGAATCTCATGGGGGAGACTCCCTAATATTACAGAAGCTTTTTGCGGTTCCAGGTAAGCGAGTATTAGCGCAATAGTCTGGGGATGCTCCTGTTGTATAAAGTTTAATAAATGCGCGGGATCTGTTCTTCTTATGAAGTCAAAAGGCCTGACCTGCAGTGAACTGGTTAATCTATTTATTATATCCACAGCTTTTTGAGCGCCAAGAGATTTTTCTAGAATCTCTCTCGCATAATCTATACCGCCGCTAGAAATAAAGTCCTGCGCCATCATAAGTTCCTGAAACTCCTGAAGCACCATATCTCTATCCTGAGGATCTATAGTTTCAAGCCTTGCAATTTCAAATGTCAGCTGTTCTATTTCATCTTCTCTTAAATGCTTAAATATTTCGGATGATATTTCAGAACCCAGGGTTACAAGGAAAATAGCAGCTTTCTGCCTTCCCGTAAGTGTTTTTTTCTGCTGCCCGCCGGCGGCTCCTTTCTTTGTTTGTGGTCCTGCAGCACCTTTAGCGGTTTTAGCCATCTCCTATTCCTCCATAAGCCAGGTTCTAATTAATTGTGCTACATCTTCCGGATGTTCACGTGCCATATTGATTGCATTTTCCTGCATTTCCATTCTGGCTCTTTCTTCTATAGAAAGCTCAACATCCATTCCCTGTTCTTCTGCTGTTCTAAGAGCTGCTTCACGCATAGCCTGATGCTGTCTTGCAAGCTCTTCTTCTTTTTCCTGTCTCTTTCTTTCCAGGTATCGTGAGAGCATTCTAAACAGAACTATTGCAATTAAAATGACACCAACACCAACAAGTATCCAGAAAATGATACTGCTCAGCTGCTTTTCCTGCCTTATCTTATTATCCTCTGATAAATGCTCAGATGTCCTGTCTATCTGAAGGTGTTGAACAACTACCTGATCTCCACGAGCCTGATCATATCCAATAGCAGCTTCTACCAATTTTGTTACAGTTGCAAGCTGATCTTCAGTTACAGGAAAATACTCCCTCTCTATACTTCCATCCGTAAGAATTATTACTTCCCCTTCCTCATCATACTTCCATTTCCATATGCCGTCAATCGCAACAGAAACAGATATTGTTTTAATATCCCACGGCCTTTCCTCTCTTTCCGTATTTTTTTCACTTATTGCCATATTAGTTATATCTGTAGTCTGTTGATATTCGCCCTGAAGATCTGACATATCGCTGTACTGCGGAGGAGTCTGTCCTTCCTGCCCGGGAGGCCCCTGCGGATTTACGCCAGTACCTTTCCAGAATGTCTCACTCTTATCAAATGAAAGAGGAGTAGAAACTAATACATCCTCTTCTGAATATGGGGTACCCGGGTCATCCTCTTTTACTGTAATAGGTATATATTCTTTATAATTACTTGTTTCCTTGCTCATATCAAGATCTATACTTAGCTTTATTATATCAATTCTGTCTTCTGTAAAGAACTTCTGTAAGGCTGTTAATATTTCATTCTTATATTGCTGCTCAAGCCTCATTTTTTCCTGAATCTCCCTTCTGGCAAGCTCCAGTCTGTCTATGTCTTCCATACCTTCAAAATCATTTAACACTATACCTGTATGGTCAGTAATTACTATATTTTCATCTGTAAGCCCGGAGATTGCAAATTTCACAAGTTTAACAAGGCCTTCGATTTTATTTTTCGTAAGTTCAGAACCCGGTTTAGGAGTAATAACAATAGATGCTGTAAAAGGTTTTTCATCTTCTACTAAAAGCGATTCCTCAGGTATGTCTATCATTACATCTACCGCGTCTACATCATCTAATGAAAGAATATGCTGTTCAAGATTCTTTGTTAAAGCCCTTCTTAAATTAATATCCCTTTCAAAATCCGTAAGCGTCCATCGCTCAACATCAAATAATTCCCATGGATCTGCTTCTTTAGGAATTAGATCTTCCCGAATTAATACAGTCCTTATCCGCCTGGCTGTAGTTTCATCTGAAACATAGATAGTATTATCAGCTCTAACTTCGTATTTTCCAGGTATTTCTTCATCAAGTTTGTATATTATCCTGGCAAGTTCATCTTCATCATCAATAGGAATTCCTATTAAAGAGACCATAGATGGGCTTCCGCTGAATGAAAATAAAAGGATTATAGCCAGAAACGAAACTCCAATAATAGAGAAGAAAATTACCTTCTGAACACCGGATATTTTCCCCCACAGTTCCTTCATCTGACTAACGAGTTTTTGTAACCATTTATTCATGTCCCCCCCCGGTTAATTATAGTTATCTATCTCGCAAAAGTTATATTTTTATCTTGTATTTATAATATTAGTATATGCTTTAATTACACCATCCACAATAGACTTTGTCATAGAAAGTGAAAGATTCGCTTCTGCCATAGCAATTGTAACATCATGAACATTTACAGAATCCGGATCTGTTATCATCAGCTCACTTAATTCCATACTTTCCATCTGTTCATTATTCACATTATTTAATGCATTGGCAAACAGTTTTCCAAAACTTTCTGCAGTATTTTCCCCGGAAACCTTGTTTTCATTTGTTCCGAACATATGTTTGGCGTTTGTTCTAAGCAAATTTACTATATGCCCCTTCGCCTGATTATTAGCTATAAACATTATTACCTCCCAATTTCTAATGCTTTTAAAAACATACTTTTTGAACCATTTATTAAAGCTACATTCGCTTCATAAGAACGCGATGCAGAAATCATATCTACCATTTCATTTACAATATTTACATTCGGATATTCCACATATCCCTTCTTAGGCCCCGATTGTATAGAATCGGGATGAGTTGGGTCCCATACGAGCTTTACTTCCGCGTCCATGTCTTTTTCTATTCCAACTATCCTTACACCTTTACCTATTCCATTATCAAGGTCTTCCGGAATAAACGGACCTCTCCAGTATGGTTCTGAAACACGCGGACGAAAAATTACCCTGCTTCGTCTAAAAGGCCCTCCTTCCGTTGTCCTTGTTGTATTTACATTTGCAATATTATCTGCAATAACATCGAGCCTTGTCCGCTGGGCAGTTAAACCGCTTGATGCTGTATTTATTGTTGAAAATATACCCATTTAAACTCCTACCTTAAAACTATATTTACTCTGCTGAATTTGTTCTGTATTACAGTAGACATAGTCTGATATATAAGCTGATTTTTCAGCATATTCATAGTTTCTACTTCTATATCCACATTATTTCCATTGTTCTTTGCTGTGGATAAATAATCCCATACCTTAATAGGTTCTACTTCCCGATAATTTTTAGGCCTTTCGAAGCTCATGTGCCTTTCATCTGTCATTAATGTTGGAAACGGCTTTATATTCTCCGAATCCAGAGCTCTTTTGAGTTCAGATTCAAAATTTATCATACTTCTTTTAAAATTTGGAGTATCGGAATTTGCAAGATTATCTGCAATTACATCCCTTCTTAGTAAAGCCACGTCCATTGATGTTTTTAATATATCAAGATTTTTTCCAAATGATCCTGTAAAATACATTACGCTTTTTCTCCTACTCCTTATATGTTCGGTATATTTTAAAATCAATGTAGTGCTAATTACACTAATTTTAAGCTCAAATTTACAATATAAACCTTGTTAAATCCCTGTCTTCTATCACATTTATAAGTTTATTATCTATATATTCCGGAGTAATAGAAACAGTCTGCCCTTTAATGTCCGGAGCGTTAAATGATACTTCTTCTAAAACAAGTTCCAGAATAGTATGGAGCCTTCTTGCGCCAATATTCTCTGTTTTTGAGTTTACGTCTGTTGCAATTTCAGAAATTCTATCAATAGCTTCATCCGTAAACTCTAAAGTAACTTCCTCTGTTTTAATTAACTCTATATATTGTTTTATTAAAGCATTTTTGGGCTGAGTTAGTATCAATTTAAAATCTTCTTTAGTTAAGGCGCTAAGCTCAACTCTTAATGGGAACCGTCCCTGAAGTTCAGGTATTAAATCGGAAGGCTTGCTCATATGAAACGCGCCTGCCGCGATAAAAAGAATGTGTGCCGTATCTATCATCCCATAGCGGGTATTTACCTTACTTCCTTCTACTATTGGAAGAATATCCCTCTGAACTCCCTCTCTTGACACATCACTACCAAACCTTGAGTCCTTGGAAGCAATTTTATCAATCTCATCTAAGAAAATAATGCCCATTTCCTGGACCCGATATTTTGCAAGCTCGGTTACTCTGTCCATATCTACAAGCTTGTCCATTTCTTCTGCTGTAATTATTTCCCTGGCCTGTTTTATTGAAACACTTTTCCGCTTCTTTTTGCCTCCGAACATACTTGACAGGTTACCAAGGTTAATATCGAGATCTTCCATACTTGTTCCTGAAAATATCTGCATAGCAGGAAATGATTTCTTGGAAATATTCACTTCTACCATTTTATCATCCAGTTTGCCTTCCCGAAGCATCTGCCTGAATTTTTCACGTGTGCTGTTTATTTTTGGCCCGTCATCCGGTTTTGCTATTTTAGTATCTATTTGTATTTTATTAACCTTTACCGGTTTTTTCACACCGGGTAGCAATAGGTCAAGCAATCCCTCTTCCACTCGTCTCTCAGCTTCCTCTTTGACCTCTTGCTGAAGCTCTTCTTTAACCATAGAAACAGCAACACCCATAAGATCCCTTATCATAGATTCAACATCTCTTCCAACATAACCTACTTCTGTATATTTTGTTGCTTCTACCTTTAAAAACGGCGCCGCGCATAGTCTTGAAAGCCTTCTGGCAATTTCTGTTTTCCCGACTCCGGTAGGCCCAATCATAATAATATTCTTGGGCGCAATCTCATCCTTTAATTCATCGGAAAGTTTTTGCCTTCTCATCCTGTTACGCAAAGCAATTGCGACTGCTTTTTTTGCCTTGCCCTGTCCAATAATGTATTTATCAAGTTCCTTAACTATCTCTCTTGGCGTCAAACTATCAAGATCTACCATTATTTTAATTCCTCCACACTTATCTCATTATTTGTATATATACAGATCTTGGAAGCTATTTCCAGAGATTTTTTTGCTATATCAACTGCTGATAATTCCGATGTTTCCAGATATGCCAATGCTGCAGCATATGCATAATTTCCACCGGACCCAATTGCAATAACACCTTCTTCCGGTTCAATTACATCGCCTGTTCCGGAAATAAGAAATACTTTTTCAGAATTCCCTACTATCATAAGAGCCTCGAGCCTTCTTAATGCCCTGTCTGTTCTCCAGTCTTTTGCAAGCTCAACCGATGCCCGCGTAATGTCTCCTCCAAACTCCCTTACTTTATCTTCAAAACGCTCAAACAGTGTAAATGCATCCGCAGTTGCACCCGCAAAACCAACGATGATTTTACTGTCAAAGATTCTTCTTACCTTTCTTGCTTTAGATTTCATTACAGTATTACCAAGCGTAACCTGCCCGTCTCCTGCTATTGCAAGCTTTCCATCACGCTTTACTGCAATTATTGTTGTTCCTCTAATTCCTTTACTCATCAAATATTCCTTGTCTGTATTTTCTATCTCTTAATATAATATCAATTTCTTCATTTTAAAAGGTTTTCCTTATCCTTTCCATGCGGATGAGCTTCTCTATATATTTTCTTTAACTTTTCTATACCCACATGGGTATAAATTTGTGTTGTAGAAATACTTGAATGCCCTAGCAGCTCCTGCACTATTCTGATGTCTGCTCCATTATCAAGAACATGGGTCGCAAACGAATGCCGGAAAGTATGCGGAGTAATCTTTTTTCTAATATTTAGTTTACTAAGATATTTTTCTAAAATATACCTGACTCCGCGGGCGGTAATCCTCCTGCCATTTTTATTTATAAATAATGCCTGTTCATTTAAAGAAATGTGAAGTTTTCTTTTTAGCATATAATCATGTAATACTGAATATGCGGCTTTCCCGAGAAAAACCACCCTTTGCTTTCGTCCTTTTCCTGTTACCCGGACAGATTTGTTATTTAAATCTATATCCATCAGATTAACAGAAACTGCTTCGGAAACCCTGCATCCTGTTGAATAGAGGAACTCAAAAATAGCCATATTCCGTAAATCGAGAAAATTATTGGATTCATGATCAAATAATTCCTCCGCTTCTTTTTTAAAAAGAATACCAGGAAGCTTTTTATCCGACTTCATTCCTTTTATACCATAAAACGGATTTTTATCTATTTTACCTATTTTTAATTTGAATTTATAATAACCTTTTACCGCGGAGATTATTCTGTTAATTGTGCTGTTGGATAACCTTAGCTTTGAAAGACGGCTTATAAAAGGCCTTACAATACCCTGTTCATCTTCGTATAAATTATTTTCTTTTGCGTAATTAAGTAAAAGCTGTATATCAGATTTATAAGCTTTTATTGTATTTGCGGAGAGATTTCTAATGCTCTTTAAATATCCTATGTATTTCTCTAACATATTATTATTCGATAACTCTCCCTATATATATCTTTTTCTAATTCTGCCGGATAATTCAAGTTCCATTAATCCTGCTAATTCCTTTCCAATATCTTCGGCCTGATAAGTGCAGCTCATTTTATCCTGATTCGGAATAGTATATCCCATACCAAAAAGCAGATCTTTGTAAGTCCTAATCGTACACGCGCCGTTCTCTACAAGCCCTTTAGTACCAGCTCCCGCATAATCGTCTACTCCATCTGCATGCACAAATAGTTCCCGGCCCTGGTCAAGCGCATAATCCGCTGTTATTAATGCTCCCGAACGCCCCGGAGCCTGTACTATTACTACTGAATCTGACAACCCGCTGATTATTCTGTTTCTGCAGGGAAAATTATATTTTAACGGAGGAGTTCCCGGCGGAAACTCACTTAAGATCATTCCTCCGGTATTTAAAATCTGCCTGGCAATCTTTGTGTTACTGCCCGGATAAATAATATCTGCTCCGCACCCCAGCACCGCAAGCGTAACTCCGCCCGCGCTCACACAGCCTTTATGAGCTTCTGTATCTATACCAAGCGCAAGTCCTGAAACAATGTATATCCCCAATTTACCTAATTCATATCCAAGCCCGTAAGCTGCTTTTCTTGCTTTTCCTGTAGGCCGTCTTGTTCCTACTATACCGATAGTTCCTTTATTATCAAACATTTGTCCTCTGTAAAATAAAACAACAGGAGGATCATATATTTCACTTAACTGTGCAGGATAGTTCTTATCCTGATAAAAAAGACAATTAATTCTTCCGGAAAATAATTCCTTAATGTCTTTATCTGCAAGCTGTAAAATCTGTTCCGGTTTCCAGAGCTTACTCAAAATTTTTCTTCCTAAAACAGACGCCAGGTCCCTCACAGATAATTTATTAAAAACATCTTTCAGATCATCAAAAATATTGATAAGAGAAAGCCTTTCCCTTGGTGTTAAAAAAGACACCCTGTTTAAGGCAAGTAAATAGTATCTTCTCATATCAATATCTTTATTCATCTACACTTTCCATGATCTTAATTATCTGATTCTGGTTTGCTTTTACGTTTTCCCGAATCTCTTCTAATTTTGTAATTTTTAAAATATCATTATACTCTAAAAGCGCGTCCTCATACCGTTCTGTCATATAATACACATTAGCAAGTAGAAATCTCGCGTCTGTGTCATACTGTTCTATATTTTTTAATTCAAGAAGATATTTTTCTGCTTCCAGAGGACTAGCATATTCATATATATATAAAACAGATAAAGCATATAGAGCATCTGAATAATAAGGATCAAGCTCTATTGCCGTTTTATAGTATTGTTCTGCATTAAATAGCCATTCAGCCTGAAGATTATAATCCCGGATAATAGATTTTGCGATTTTAGCGGAACATAGACCGGAATAGTAAAACAGAAGTTCATTTTCCGGATATATTTCTATTGCCTTTTCGAAATAATAAAGAGCTACCCTGTATATCCCTTTATCTATATAACTGTAAGCAAGCGCCTCCGTAACTACAGTATCCTCCCTTTCTGTAGCTGTATCTATCTGATAATAATTATCTGCCAGTATTATCTGTATATCTGATTTAATTCTATCTATTTCCAGATACTTAATACCAAGCCGTTTATATAAGCTTCCCAATTCCTCCTTTTTATTTATATTGCCAGCTATGTCCTTTTCATACTGATTAAGAATATTTTTAATTTCGTTCCTTGTTTCGTCTGTAATAATCCTCCCTTTATAGTTTGAATCATCAATATTCGCTATAGCTTCTAATTTTTCTATAGACGGAGAAGTTTGCCTATCTCTGCATGAAGTAAAACCTATCAATAAAAATAATAACAAAACAAGAGAAAATACAAATATCATTCTTCTATTATATATAACCATAATAAGTCCATTACCGGCTTTATTTTTTTTAGAAATCTACTTTAGTAATTACAACTGTAGAATTACTAAAACTATCATGCTCTTGGGTGATATGCTTTATGAGAGGATCTTAACTGTGCATCGACAACGTGAGTATAAATTTGCGTTGTAGTTATATCAGAATGTCCAAGCAGTTCCTGAACAGAACGGAGATCTGCTCCGCCGTCTAGTAAATGTGTCGCAAATGAATGCCTTAGTGTATGTATCTTGCCGTTTAATCCTGCTTTACTGCATATCTCCTTAAAGCGTTTCCACATGCCCTTACGGGATATTTTAATACCTCTCGAATTTAAAAAAATATAATCTGTGCGGTTTTTTATTAATCTACTTCTTGATTCATTCATATATTTTTTAAACCAGTTACATGCAACATCTCCGATTGGCACAAGCCGTTCCTTTCCTCCTTTACCAATTATTTTTATTATCTTCTCTTGTAAGAAAACATTACTATGCTTTAGTCCAACTGCTTCCGATACCCTGAGGCCGCAGGAATATATCAGTTCAAACAATGCCCTGTCTCTAATTCCCAGTATATTCGATGTGTCTATTTCTTTAAAAAAGGCCTCTATTTCTTCTATTGAAAAAACATGAGGTATTTTTTTCGGGATTTTGGGGGTTTCTATTAATTCTGTTGGGTTTGTTTTTGTTATTTTTTCTAATATTAAATATTTATAAAAACACCGAATACTGCTTAAAGCCTTTGCAATTGTCCTCTGAGTAACTCCCTTCATCTGACGCTGAATTAAAAAATCAATAATATCATTTATATTAGTCCCGGATATTTCTATATTATTTTCTTCTAAGTAATACAAAAAAAACTTACATTCCGGGATATATGTTCCCACAGTTTTTGAAGAAAGCCTGAGTTCCACAGTTAAAAAATCTTCAAAACCTAAAAGATATTCTTTCATAGCAATCAGGATTCTCCCTGTCCAACAGCCTTTCTACTTTTTGAGGTCTCCCTCTCTCTTATTATTGTTGGTACACATAAATCCGACTCTTTTGAGTTTCTTACGAGAAGATATTCATTTTCAGATCCCTTTTTTATGCCTTTACTCATCTGGATCCATTCATCGCAAGTAATAAGTTCACCATTGTTATCAAATTCTTTATGCTCATTATATTTCACCTGCGGCCTTGTGTTAAATCCAGTTGCAACCACAGTAACCTTAATTGTGTCTTCAAGCGTTGTATCTACTGTATGGCCGGGTATTACAAGTGCATCTTTATCCGCGTTAGAAGTAATAATCTTTAGTATTTCTTCATACTCAGAGAGGCATAGGTCACTGCCGCCTGTTACACTTACAAGTATTCCCTTTGCACCTTCTATTTTTGCGTCCTCAAGCAGAGGATTGTTAATAGCATTTGTTGCCGCATCTACCGCGCGGTTATCCCCGGTGCCGGTACCAATACCCATCAGCGCATCGCCCTTGCCCTTCATTATTGTTCTTACATCAGCAAAATCTATATTAATTTCTCCTGCTTCTGTGATTAAGTCTGATATTCCCTGAACACCCTGCCGGAGTACATCGTCCGCAAGAAGAAATGCTTCCCTTATCGGAGTTTTTTTATCTACAATTTTTAATAAGTATTGATTAGGAATAATAATAAGAGTATCTACAACATCTCTTAATTTCCGGATACCATCCTCTGCAATCTTCTTTTTCTTAATACCTTCAAAATCAAACGGCTTTGTAACAACAGCAACTGTAAGGATATCCATTTCCCTTGCAATCTTTGCTATTACAGGCACAGCACCTGTCCCTGTTCCACCGCCCATACCTGCTGTAATGAAGATCATATCGGAACCGGTAATAATATTCTCTATTGTTGTTTTATCCTCTAAAGCTGCTTTTTCACCAACTTCCGGGATTCCTCCTGCGCCTAACCCTTGAGTAAGTTCATTACCAATAGTGATTTTTGTCTCTGCCCTGGATACATTTAAAGCTTGTTTATCTGTATTTATTGCAATAAAGTCAACATTTTTTAATCCGGAGATAATCATGCGGTTTACAGCATTACCTCCTCCACCTCCGACACCAATAACCTTTATTGCTGTTAGAGTCAAATCATTGTTTCCAAAGTCTTCGAAAAGCTCAATATTCATTTTCCCCTCCCCAAAAAAAAATTAAATATATATTAAAAAAATTCTTTCAACCAGTTAATTATCCCTTTAAATCCTTTACCTTTTTTATTCTTATCTTCTGTATTATATTCTTTTCCCGCAAGGCCGTACATAATGAGTCCTATGCCAGTGGAAAAAATTGGACTGGAATACTCTTCTATTAATCCGCCCATTTTAATAGGAAAACCCACTCTTGCAGGAAGATCAAAAATATCCTGTGCAAGCTCAACAGCTCCGGGAATAATTGAACCTCCGCCTGTTAATACTATTCCACCTGCTAATAATTTTAAATACCCCTTTTTATCTACCTGTTCCTTAACCATATTCAGCATTTCCGTCATCCGGGGCTGAATAATCTCCACAATTTCTTTTTTTAGCTTTGAATAATGGGGCCTTCCTCCAACGCCAGGTATTACAACTTCTTCATTCTCATGAACCATGCCGATATAACAGCAGCCCGATTCTTTTTTAATCTTTTCCGCAGCTTCTAATGGAGTCCGCAATACTATAGAAAGATCATTAGTAATCTGATCTCCTCCCATAGGAAGTATTTCCGTATGATACGGCGAACCTTCGAGATAAGCAAGAACATCTGTTGTTCCGCCTCCCATATCCAGTAACAGCACACCAAGTTCCTTTTCATCATTAGAAAGAACAGCTTTAGCAGATGCAAGAGGTTCTAAGATTATATCATTTACTTTAAATCCTGCCCTGTTAACGCACTTAATTATATTCTGTGCGGATGTAACAGCTCCCGTTACGATATGCACTTCTGCTTCAAGCCGGACGCCTATCATACCAAGGGGATTCCTGATTCCCCGCTGATCATCTACAACAAATTCCTGAGGTATAACATGAAGTACTTCCCTGTCCATCGGAAATGCAATAGCTTTACCCGCTTCTATAACTCTGTCTATATCTTCTTCTGTAATCTCCCTTTCCCTGCCTGTAACAGCTACTACTCCTCTGGAATTAATTCCCTCTATATGACTGCCCGCTATTCCGGTAAAAACACTGGAAACCTCTCTTCCGGACATCATTTCCGCAGATTCAATAGCATCTAAAATAGACTTAACAGTAGACTCAATATTTACAACAACTCCTCTTCGCAAGCCCCTTGACGGTGTTGTGCCTACACCAATAATTTCCAGAGAGCCATTTTCGTCTACCTGTCCGATAATCGCACAAATTTTTGTTGTGCCCATATCCAGACCTACAATAAGATCATCAGAAGCCAATCAACTGCCCTCCTTAAGTTTATATACAATTTCTCCGGTCCTGAAGTCAATTTCATCTACATTGTCAGAGATACCATCTTCTTCTAAAACCACTAATACCATAAAAGCATATTTCAGCAAATCACTGTTTATTACATTACCAAGATTTAATCCGATATTATGATTCACAGGATAAACTATAAGTTCATAGTTTATTTCATTCACAGAAACTACTTTAATTTCAGATATCAATCTAAATATTTCAGGCGATGCTGTTTTTAAAGTATGAATGTCATGTAAAAAGCTCTTAAGCCTTTCCGGAAATTTCATTCCTACAAGAGGTTTAAACCTTAGCCCGGAAATAACAGGAAGATCCCAATCGGAAATAGCATCTCCTATCTGAAAAACAACTCCATTTTCATCAAAAATAACAGGAACATTATAACCATCTGCTTCTCCAATAGAAATAGCAAGCGGAATCCTCTTATTTAATTCTATTCTTATAGTATCCGGAAAAACTTTTTCAACAATTGCCTCTCTTACCATAGCATAAGATTCCAGCCGCTCCCGAATTAGATTAATGTCTATAGCAAAATAATACTCATTATCCCTTATTCCTGCAATAGACATAAGCTTTTCTCTTGATAAATCCAACTCACTTATTACTTCTATCTTTTTAATAACGAGTTTTGGAAATATAAATAACTGCACAACTAACTCAATAATTATTAAAAGAATCAGAAAGATAATAATTATCCATAGTATTCTATTTAACTTGTTCTTTTTCTCTCCATTTCTTCTTGTTGGCAGTATAATCGCTTCAAACATCCAGATATCCTTTATTATGCTTTACTTTCCTTGAAATATTTATTAAAAGTCCGCACATTAACATCGAAACGAACATAGAAGATCCGCCGGAAGAAAAGAAAGGCAGGGGTATTCCTGTTGGAGGAAGGAGGCCTGCTACAACAGAAATATTAACTAAAGCCTGGACTGTAATCATTGTTGTAATTCCAAATGACAGATAATAGTTAAATTTATCATCACTTTTAAAAGCTGTCATATAACCTCTGTAAGCAAAACATGCAAAGAGCAGAATAATAAAAACAACCCCTAAATAACCTGTTTCCTCTCCAATTACTGCAAAAATATAATCGGAATTTGCCTCGGGAAGTACCTCTTTTACTTCTCCCATGCCGATTCCTCTTCCCCAAATTCCTCCGCTGAACAATGCAAGGTTTGACTGAATTACCTGGAAACCGCTTCCAAGCTGATCCCTTTCCGGAAGAAGAAAGGATATAAGCCTTTTAACCCGATTCTCATTTATAAAGATCATTAGAAGAGAAAATGGAATAATTATCGTGCCTAAAAATATGAAGTATATAAGCCTTACTTTAGCTATAAAAAATATAAATATGCATACCAGGAATACAAATACAGCTGTAGAAAAATCATTTTGAAAAAATATAAAACCCACAAAAACTGATACAACTAACAGCGGCGGCAGTACAGAATTAACAAGATCATCTACATCCTTTTCCTTTTTACTTAATATAAAAGCGAGATACAGCACAAGAGAAAACTTGGCAAATTCAGAAGGCTGAAAAGACGTGTCAAAGAAAAAGATCCACCTTCTTGCGCCCAAAATAGTTCTGCCAATTCCCGGAATATATGTTAGTATTATTAATATAAATGATATTACCAGAATTACCGGCACTGCCTTTTTTATTAATTCAAGCGGTGTTGTTGACATTAAAAATGCTCCGAAGCCCCCTAAAATAATCCACACAAGCTGTTTTAAAAAAAAGTAATTTGTTTCTTTGCCTAATCTTTGAGCACTGTAATATGAAGCTGAATACAATATAGAAATACCTATTCCTATCAACAATATAAGAAGAAGCACTAATAAAAAATCACCTGATTTTTTTTCTACTTTTTCCACTAACAACCCTTCTACTTTTATTTTTAAAACAATTACTTTGCTTTAAATCTTCTGTATGGGCGCAACAAATCGTTCCAGCTCCATACTTCTGGAGCCCTTTAAAAGCACCAGATCACCATGTTTAATATTCTTTTTTATTAAATCAAGCATAATATCAAAGTCTTTGGCCCAGAATATACCTTTAAACTCATTACTGTTTATACCCTCATATGCTGCCTGCATTTCTTTTCCAAATAACAATAAAAGATCTATATTCTGTTTTAACGCGTAATTTACAACTTTTCCATGCGCTTTTTCACTTTCTATACCCAGCTCGAGCATACTGCCCAGCATTACTACTTTATTGCCTCGTTTCCAGATTATTTTATTAAAGAAATCCAACACAGTTACAGCGGCATCCGGATTAGAATTATAGCAGTCTCTTATAATAGTAATACTGCCTTTAATAATTTCCGAACGGCCAAAAAGCGGTTTAACCTTTTCCAGGCCTTCCTTTATAATCTCCGGCTTAACACCTAAGCTGACTGCAAGAGAAATTGCGCCAAGAGCATTTTTTAAATTATAGATTCCAAATAAAGGAAATTGAACCTGGAGCCCCTCCCAGTTGATAGTTGTACCCAAAAGCCCCAGGTCCATATAGCCGGTATAACCTTCTGTAGTATTAAATCCATAAGGAAGAAAACTACCTCTAATATGATCCTTTAAAAAATTATAATATTCTTCTTTTTCATATATAAAACCGTACTGTTGCCCATCAAAATATTTAAAGATCTTTTTCTTTTCGTTAGCTATCTCATCTTTAGTGCCGAGCTGTTCTATATGAGCGATTCCGATATTTGTAATTAAAGCATAAGTTGGTTTAACGAGCTTTACAATCCTGTCCATTTCACCTTTATGGTCCATGCCCATTTCAAAAATCGCATATTTATGCTCCGGCTTTACTTTAAAAGCAGATAAAGGTACACCGATTTCCGAGTTAAGATTACCTTCATTTATTACAGTGCTGGAAGCAATTGACAAAATGCTTCCTATTATTTCCTTGGTCGTTGTTTTGCCATTACTTCCTGTTATTCCTATTTTAACGAGGTTTTTCATTTTTTTAAGGTGGGATAACGCAAGGGTCTGTAGAGCTTCGAACGTATCATCAACAATAATAATTGGTTTTTTATCTGATGATATTTTATATTTTTTTTGCTGTTCTTTTGAAACCAGGCTTACAGCTGCTCCATTTTCAAAGGCCTGGCTAATAAAATCATGCCCGTCTACCCTCTTTCCTTTTAGAGGAATAAACAGACTTCCTTCGCCAATTTTACGAGAGTCTATGCAAACTGTATGAACCTTTTCCTTAACTTTACCTACAACTTTACCATTTGCAAGCTCTGCTAATTCTGGAACAGTAAATAGTTCCAAACCCTAATCCCCTCCCAATTTAAGGAAATGTAATTCTTAATATTCTCTCCGGATCTAAAGGTTCCAATCCAAGCTGTTCAACAGCCAGTTTCTGAATCCTTTCCGGTGATCTTAATACTGATATATCAGCTAATATCTGTTTATTTTCATCTACCCAGCTTTCCTGTTCTGTTTCAAGCTCTCTTACCTCGTTAGCAAGCTCCTTGTATCTTGCCACCTGCCATACTTCCAGAGAAAAAAGAAAAGACACTGTTAAGACCATAAGTATTATTAGAAATTTCTTCATAATAACTAATCCTCATCTTCTATTAATTTTTCTGCCACTCTTAGTTTTGAGCTTCTGGAAGCCTTGTTTTTATCAATTTCTGACCTGTCTGGTACAATCGGTTTTTTTGTAAGAATTTCCAGCTTCTTCTGCCCCTTACATTTACAGATCGGCCATTCCGGAGGACACGTACAGGACTTATTCATAATTTTAAAAAAGCGTTTAACTATTCTGTCTTCTAGTGAGTGAAATGATATAACTGCAATCCTCCCACCTATTTTTAGTACTTTAAACGCGGATTTTATTGCATTTTCTACGTTTTCGAGCTCTTTGTTCACAGCTATCCGTAAAGCCTGAAAACATCTTGTTGCCGGATGTATTCTGCTTTGGTAAGAAGGAACTACGCTTTTTACTATTTCCACAAGTTGAAATGTTGTATTAATCTTTTTACCGGCACGATATTCAATGATTTTTTTTGCTATACGCCTTGAAAATCTTTCCTCACCATATTTGAAGAAAATACTGCTTATTTCTCCTTCACTATAGGAATTAACAATATCCTTAGCAGATACTGCTAAATCCGTACTTAATCTCATATCAAGGTCTTCATCAATATTAAAGGAGAATCCTCTTTTACTTGATTTATAGTGAAAATTGGAGATTCCAAGATCAAAAAGTATATAATCAGGCCTTATTTTGCTATATTTTTCATAATTTGAGTAAAAATCGGTAAACCAGACATTTACAGAAGAGAATCTTGCTTTATACTTAGTAAGCCTCTTTTCTGCAACTTTTATTATTTCCTCATCTGTTTCTATTCCAATTACTTTTAAACACGGAAACCTGCTTAGAAAAAACTCGGTATGGCCGCCTTCACCAAGAGTAGAATCAATTAACAAAGATTTTTTGCTGCCAGGATTAAGAAACTTAATAATTTTATCAGATAAAACAGATTGATGTACTATTTCTTTTACCATAACAACCTTTTAAAAAAGTTTTAGACTTTTTGGCTATCATACGATAACTAATTAAAAACGATTTTGTTAATAATGAAGCACTCCGGAGCAGAGCTCCAGGGTATCTTCCTTCTGGAAAACAGCCTGACCACTAAACCGGTGCCCCACATCCTGTCTATTAGTTTAAATCTACCAGGCCGTTTTAGTGGTCAGGCACTATTTTATAGCCGTAATACCCCGCAGTATAAATGCGAGGTATTACAGCAACCAGAATAAACCGGAAATCTATAAGAAATCCGGTTTATTACAACAAAAAACAGGCTAAGATATTTACTTTCAGGTAAACACCTTATTTAAACCAGTTTTGCTCCTAATTCCTCTGCTGCAGCCTGAAATTCAGATTCTTTATCCTCCCAGTAATTCTGATAAACAACATCATCCCAGATTTCAAGACGGTTAAGCATGCCCAGTACGATACACTCCTTTGTTAAACCGCCGTATTCACGCAGAGTGGAAGGAATCACAATTCTTCCTGTTCTATCAATTTCCACTTCCTGCGCAGGAGCAATAAACCTTCGCTGAATAAGCCTGGTTTTTTCCTGAAATATTGATGTAGAAGCAAGCAGTTTACCGGAAATAATCTTCCATTCTTCCGGTGAAAACAGCCACAGACACTTTTCAATACCGCGTGTTAATATCAGAACATTACCTGTAATGTCTGCTCTAATTTTTGCAGGTACCATTAACCGCCCCTTTTCATCAAGGGAATATCTGTATTCACCGGTAATCATATCAAATCACTTCCACTTTCTCCCACAAATTCCCACCTACAATACCATATTATCCTTTAATGTAATAATGTCAACAATAATTAGGGAGATTGAAATGAAATTAAGGCAAATTGCTGCAAACTACTATAACTTTGTATAGTAGTATTGGTGATTTTTACTACATATGCAGATTAATTGGGATTTTTAAGTAAAAATCTACTATATGTGAGATATAAATTCCCCGACAGGCAGACAACTGAAATGATTAAGAAGCTGATTTATTAGTGTAATAAAAAAATGGATGCACGTTGTGGTTTTGATTTGTGCATGATGCTTTCAATGGCACTAGGCCGTATTAAAAAAAAACAGAAAAACTTAATGCTCAGTCTTGTAAATCTGCATGGAATAATGAAGAACCCCGAAGCATAGCTGCAAGGTATTCCGGCTGCCAGAATAAAAACAATAATAACTTATAAAATAGATCCGCACTTTAATTACTCTCCCCCCCCCCTGAACAAAGCTACTTGTGCTGTTAAAAAGATAATAATGGGATCATGCGGAAACCCCGCTATTAAATTACCCAAGGATTACTAATCTTTACTGAACGTCCAGGTTTCATCGAAAAATGAACATACACTCTCGTTATAAGTAATTTAATAGCGGGGTGCAGCCTGATAAATGCAAAAACTTTTGCATAGCAAAATGCTTTGCTTAAATAAAGCTTATTTTATACCGTAAATTATTTCCAGGCTCTTTTTCTCACCTTCAAGATTTGTGATTATTCTATGCAGTTCTTTTACACGCCTGGCCATAGTAAGTAGTATTCTATCTGCAAATTTTATGTCTGATTGCACTTTTTTAAGAAAATTCTCTTTATTTAAGATAATCACTTCAGTATCTTCAATAGCTTCTACTGTAGCGGTTCTGGGACCCCCAAGTAATAAGCACATTTCACCGAAAAAATCATTTTTCTTTAAAGTAATTAAATCTATTTTTTTAGAATTGATTGTTTTGTAAACTTTCACTTTACCTGACTGAATTACATACATTTCTTTACCTTCTGAATTTTCCTGGCAGATAATACTTCCCGGTTTAAAATTTTTATTTCCCATCAAATCACCTTTATAAAGTTTTAATTATAATATTATTAAGCGCAAAACTAATACATAAAACTATATTATTATGTTATATTTTAGTATTATATATAATTAAATAATTAAAGTCATTTATTTAAATTGATTTTGTCAAATTATTTATATACATTTACAGATTAGCAATAAATATTGGAGTAAACGATGGAAACCGGAATAATAGGCCTGACACTTTCTGGAAAAACAACTATTTTTAATGCAATAAGCGGAATGTCTGCTGAAACATCCTTTCACTCCGGAGGAAAAAGCAATGTAAACATAGCGGATGTTCCTGTTCCGGATGAAAGAATAGATATTTTAAGCGATATATTCAAACCGAAAAAAAAGGTATATGCAACTGTAAGGATAAAAGATATTCAGATTGAATTCACAGATGACGGAGGTATTTCTCCTGCATCAATTTCCGAAATAAGAAATTCAGAAGCTATTACTCTAATAATCCGAGCTTTTGAAGACGAGGCAGTTACACATCCATTTGAAACAATAGACCCTTTAAGAGATTTTACCAAGCTTATAGATTCACTAATTTTTAGTGATTATGCCCAGATTGAAAAACGGATGCAGCGGCTCGAAAAAGAGGCAAAAAAAGCAACAAGGGAATATACTATATTAAAAAAGCTTTCCGAAACACTGGAAAATGGAAAACTTATCGGCATAGACACAATCAGTGAGGAAGATGAAAAATTATTCTCCGGATTCTGCTTTCTTACAGGAAAGCCTATAATAATTGTTGTGAATAAAGGAGAATCTGATATTGATATTAAAGGACTTGAGGCTGAAGCAGGAAAATACAATCTGGATTTGTTTAGTTTCCGGGGTGATATGGAAATGGAGATATCTCAGCTGCCGGCAGAAGAGCAGAAAGAATTTTTAGATGATCTTGGAATAAAATCGCCCGCAAAAAACAGATTTATAAAACATATTTATAAGAGCCTTAATTTGATGAGCTTTCTAACAGCAGGAGAAGATGAAGTACGGGCGTGGACTATTACGGAGGGTTCTACAGCTATAAAAGCTGCAGGTAAAATTCACACAGATCTGGAAAAGGGATTTATCCGGGCAGAAGTTATTTCCTATGAGGACCTTGCTAAAGCAGGTGGTTTTAAACAGGCAAAAACAGAAGGAAAACTCAGACTGGAAGGCAAAGTATATACTGTAAAAGACGGTGATGTAATGAATATCCGTTTTAATGTATAGTGTTAACAGCTTATAAATCCATATAATTATACTGAGGCTATAAAATAAATTACTGCAAATAATATATATAGATTATAACAATAAAATAACGCGAATAAATACACAATTTACACTCCTGTTATTATATAAAATATTATTATGAATAAATAAATAACAACAAACTGATATCTTGAGTATACATATTTATATAAAAAAAGGAGGATATAAAAAACATGAACGTAATAGAAATTAAGGGAGTTACCAAAAATTATTCTCTTGGAAAGACGACTGTACATGCATTAAAAGGAGTAGATCTTACAGTCAAGAAAGGAGATTTTATCTCTATAGTCGGCCCTTCAGGAAGCGGTAAGACTACCCTTCTAAATATTATCGGATGTATTGATAATGCAACTGATGGTGATGTAATTATACACGGTGACAATGTTATTAATATGAAAGACAGAAAATTAACATTACTGCGCCTTAATTCCATAGGATTTATTTTTCAAAGCTTTAACCTCGTACCAGTTCTTACTACACGTGAAAATGTTGAGTTCCCACTATTATTAATGAAAGATAAAAAACTTTCTAAAAAAGAGATCCGAAGCAGAGCAGAAAAATTATTAAACGAAGTTGGATTAGAAGAGCATATCGAGCACAAACCATATGAACTATCCGGAGGACAGAGACAGAGAGTTGCAATAGCCAGGGCTCTGGTTACAAATCCGGATATTGTACTTGCGGATGAACCTACGGCAAATCTGGATTCAGAAACCGGTGAAAAAATTCTGCAGGTAATGAAAAAACTAAATGATATTGAAAAAACAACATTTATTTTCTCCACGCACGATCAGGAGATATTAAAGTATGCGGATTCTGTCATAAAAATAAGAGACGGAATAATTGTCAATTAAGGAGGAGTGAGTATGCTTATATTAAAAATAGCATTTAGAAATATAATGCGGCATAGAGGCAAGAGCCTCATAATTGGCATCATACTCTTATTAGGTGCGCTTATTATGACTGTGGGCAATGCAGTAATACAGGGAACAGAAGAAGGAATAGAAGAAAACCTTGTAAATAGATTTACCGGACACATTATTCTCGTCTCCAATAAAGAAAACATGGACAATGTACTTTTAGATCCCATGGGAAAATCAATAAAAATTATTGATAAATATGAAGAAATTAAGGAAATGCTGAATACTCAGAATTATATTGAAAGTTTTATACCTATGACCCGTGGTGTATCGCTTATATTTGGCCTGGAAGAAGATTTCTGGGGTTTATTTGTATTTGGCACTAATTTTGAGGATTACCAGAAAACTTACTTAAATAATGTTGAAATTGTAGAAGGTGAATTGTTAAAAAATGGGCAGAAGGGAATCTTAATTTCTGAATATACAAGGGAGCAAATCTACAAATTATTTAATATCTGGATAGTACCGGAAGGATATGCGCTTATTGAAGAAAACTTACCGGAAGAAGCACTTGAATATAAAGACAATCTTGATATAAAGAATGACCTTGTATTTATGGGCTGGGGTGAAGGAAATATGAACACAGATATCAGACTGCCAATTACAGGAATTATTAAGTTTAAAACTCTTAATGAAGTCTGGCATGATGTATGTTTTATGGACATAGAATCTTTTAGAGAATGCTTTGGATATTTCACAGCATCCGATACGGCTAATGCACTAACAGATGAGAAACTGGCAGAGCTCTCCATAATAAATGATGATGATGTATTCGGAGGAGATGATTTTTTTGGTAGTGATGATTTATTCATAGAAACTGAAATATCAGACATTTCGTATGATTTTGAATCTTTAAAAGCGCAGACAGAAAAACAGGAAACAGAAATAAACCTTGACAGCGGAGCTTATAATTATGTTTCTATTAAACTAAAACCTGGAGTAGAAATATATGATGCAATAGAATTATTAAATAGTGCAATTGAAGAATCAGAAGTGGAAGCAAGGATAATCCACTGGAAAGATGCTACAGCCCAGATATCTATGTTTGTATTCCTTATAAAAATAACTTTAGCAGTATTTATATTTCTTCTCTTCTTTGTGGCTTTAATCGTAATCATGAACACACTAAGTATGGCGGCCATCGAAAGAACAGAAGAAATTGGAATGATGAGAGCTATTGGCTCATTAAAGGGTTTTATTACAAAGATGTTTATTGCAGAAACGTCAATTTTATCTTCATTCTTTGGGGGAGCTGGCATCCTGCTTGGAATAATAATTGTAAAACTTCTTTCTTTTTTAAATATATCCGCAGGTGATAATGATATTCTTCATTTAGTATTTGGAGGTGATACTTTTAATCCTATTATTACATCTGATGGAATAATAAACGGTATAATATTGCTCATTTTTGTAACTGCTATCGCATTAATATATCCTGTTAAAGTTGCAAGAAAAATATCTCCGCTGGATGCGGTTACAAGAAATTAAAAAGAGGACAATAAAATGGGAATGATAACAAAAATTAGTTTTAGAAATCTTATAAGACAAAAAAGAAGGAATATATTACTTGGAACAGGCATTGCACTTAGCATGTGTTTGTTTATAGTATCATGCTCCTTTGTTAATGGTATATCGGATAACCTTTTAAATAATGTAATAGTTTACATGACAGGACATATAAGTATAACTGCTCAGGAAAAGATGGGTGACAGCACAGTTGATATCATACGGGATAAAGACAAACTTATCCAATTTGCTATGGAAAATATAGAAGGAATAAATGAGGTATGGGAAGATGTAAATACACTTGCAAGATGTCTTGGAAACGGAAAAGCAACAACTATGGCACTGGTTGGAATGTGGGAAGGTGAAGGCCTTAAGGATTATTTTGATGTTATTACTGGAAATATTAATGACATATTTTTAACCGATGAAGGTTATACGCCAATCCTGATCTATAATACGACAGCAGAAGATCTTAATGTAGAATTAAATGACATCATTAAAGCCAAGATTACAAATATTTACGGAGTGATTGATAATAGAAACTTTAAAGTCGCAGCAATTGCTAAAGCAGATAATGTATTTATGTCATTTGCTTCATTTGTAGAAATTAATGCTTTAAAAGAGTTCATGGGATACAAAGAACATGAAACAGGTACAATAGATATTATCCTGGAAAAAGTAGAGAATCCATATTCAGTTATTCAGAAAGCAGATTTATTTCACGAATTGCTTTTACCGGAATCTGCTGGAATTAATGCTAGTTTCTCTATAAATGATTCAACTGCATCCGGAAATTTATTTGGCCTGAAACTAAATGAAGAAAATCAGAGTATTATAATGCAGACCTTTTCACTTACACCGGAACAGTATAACGAGTTTTCAAATAATGAAAGATCTATCCTGATAAATGAACAAATGGCCAGAGACCTGAATATTAATTCTGGTGAAAGAATTTATTTTGAATATAAAACAAAATTTACAGAAGGTTCTTTTTCTGACTATCTAATAGTAAAAGGTATTTTTACAGCAAACTCTGATAAAAATGGATTGGAAAACAACATTGTATTTGCTCATGAAGATGTATTTAATAAACACTATTTTTCCAATCTACCGGAACAGACTGCTGTGTTTAATATAGAACATGAGCTCTTTCCCGTTCTTGTTAAAGAATGGGAAATACTTGAAAGAAGTGAAAATTCTGATGAAAGCAGAATTAAACACCAGAAGCTAAACAGAACAGACTGGAATGGAACCATTTTAGATATTCAAACAATGTATGAGTTCCCAATGGCAGATGGAGTTCTTAAACTGGCAGGAGCATTAAACATTATTTCTTTTATAGCAGTGTTTATACTGTTTTCTATAATCCTTATTGGTGTAATTAATTCCATACGTATGAGTATACGTGAACGAACAAGGGAAATTGGTACTAACAGGGCTATCGGTATGTTAAAAGGTGATGTAAAAGCAGTTTTTGTATTTGAGGTTTTATTCTTAACTGTGTTTGCAGGCATTGCAGGTATAATACTTGCCTTTATATTAATGGGAGCACTGGGCAGTATTGTTTTTGATGTGGAAGATAATCCAATCAGCATGCTTTTAATTAATGACCAGATCTACTTTTTGCCTACTGCTTTTTCAATATTTATCAGCTTCATACTTATATTATTAATTGCACTTGTAATAGCATACTTTCCATCCGGAAAAGCAGCAAAAATGAAAATCGCAGATGCATTAAGGCATTATGAGTAATCTTTAAACTTTAGAGGAATTAGGAAAATGAGAAGTTTCAGAAAAAAAATATTTACTACAATTATTTTATTATTAATTTTAATAACAACCCAGATCCAGGCATTACCTTCTATAGCCGAGTTATTAGCTGCAATAGATGAACAGGAGGAATTAGGCTCGGATCTTACAGCAAAATCAATTATCACCCAACAGAGAGTAGATCAGGGAGTTAAAGTAATGGAGTCCATTTATTACAGAAGAGACAGTGATGATGCATTTCTTATTGTAATGACAGCTCCGGACTCAGATAAGGGTGACGGATATCTCCGGGTTGGTGATAATATGTGGCTGTATTTAAGAGATACAAGAACTTTCCAGCACATGAACCGCAATGAGAGAATTGGTGGTTCTAATGTAAGTGCCGGAGATATGGAATCAAAAAAATATGCCGAACTGTATGAAGCGGCACTTGACTTAAACGGAAATGAAATAATAACTGAAACAACCATAGGCGATGTAGAAATACCGGTTTACTGTTTTGAAATAAGAGCAACAGATAGTGATGTAAAATACCCTAAACAAGTAATCTGGGTTACCCGGGAAGATCATCTTGTTTTAAAGGTAGATTCTTATTCATTATCTGATACACTTATGGAGACATCATATTATAAAAATTATACAGAGATAGAGGGCAGATACATTCCGCTCTGGATGATGTTTATTGACAGGTTCGAAGATGGAAACAAAACCCTGGTAGAACTTACAGGTATTTCATTACTACCGATTCCTGACGATGTATTTACAAAACCTTATCTCGAAAACTTAAGCAGATAACGGAGATAAAAATGTTTCAGAAAAAATTATTACTTATTCTAATCTTTATTTTTACTTTTACTTTAATAAACGCGCAGGAAACAGAACAGCCTGATTTAGAAGATGACATATTTGCTGAAGATGATATATTCTCGGAAGATGACATATTTTCCGATGATGATATCTTTTCTGACGAAGCTCCTCCAGCAGGCCAGGAGGAGAAGCAAAATATATTTGATGATACAATAACAGATGAACTGGATCAGGAATCAATAACTTTTTCCGGGCTCGTAAAGACTTCATTTGCATATACCTTTACACGAGATTTTCTGCAGGGTGAAGACAGGTTTGAAGATAATAAATATTCTGCATATGTTGGTGCCGATTTAATGCTCGATCTACGGTTTAGAAAAGGGATTAAGGCTTTTGCTGATCTCTACGTTGGGTATCTTCCTACAGAACAAACTACGCCGCGTGTTTTTACAAGCCCGGATTATACTTATGTTGACGATATCTTTATAGAAAAAATAAATACTGTTATAATCCTTAAGGAATTTTTCATAGATACTAATATCAATCATCACCTGTATTTTAGATTTGGGAAGCAGGTAATTAAATGGGGCAGAGGATACCTCTGGAATCCCATTGATTTTATAAATATTGAACGCAAAAGTTTTTTAAGTATGGATGCATTACGTGAAGGTGTTTACGGGCTAAGGCTTCATATTCCAATTAAAACGTTAGTAAATATTTACAGTTTTGTTAATGTAACAGATACAGACAATCTTACGGATTTCGGATACTCAAATAAATTAGCGTTCTTAATAAAAAATGTTGAGACTTCTCTGTCTGTCTGGGGGAAAAAAGATGCCTACCCAATGTTCGGATTTGATATTTCTTTTAACCTATTTGATATAGACTTTCGGGGTGAAGCGAGTTTCTCCTATGGTCACAATACTTCCTTAATGAGGACAGACGGCTCAAACTATAAACTTAGAAATCAATTTGTCCCCAGGTTCTGTATTGGTTTTACAAAGAGCTTTGATATTGGCAATGTTACAGACAGGTTAATTTTGCCTTACAGTTCAAAAAATACCTCGCAGGCAAAGCTTGCGGGGATTCTTTTTTTTATAAATCTCATAGTTAATCTCCGTACTAAAAATTTAGATAAAAACAATTGCTAAAATAATTAGTAGTTCCTCGAAGCTTGCTGTTAATAATAAATTATAATAATTTAAGTTATATTGTTGTTGAATATGGAGTCATTATTAATTAGTCTAAAATAAAATGCTAATCTTAAGGAGAATCAAAGTGAGTAAAGTAATCTTAAAGGCAACGGATCTGGATGGATATTTAACAAAAGAAGATAATCTGAATCTTGAGAAACTAGAGAAATTATATACTAACCTGCAAGGAATATTTCCTCATTTTTCAAAGAAGGCAGGATCCCGGAGTTATGATAAAAAAAAGGAAGAACTTATTCAGCATTATAACATGATTGGTGATTTTTTATTTAGTATCATAAAGAAGGAATCCAATATACATGTTTACCCGTTTGAGACTCCGGAAATCATTCATGGAGAAGCTTCACGGGTAATTGCAAAGTTACGCAACGTAGATACAGAACAGCCGGAGTTTGTCTATTATATACAGAGAGCCTATGAACTACTCTTTAATCTGGCATTCTCAGGAAAAGAAAGAAAAAAGAAAAATTACATTATAGTAAAAACACCGGTGACAATTCCCAACCAGAATTATGCTCTCCACAAGATACCTGATGTTGATGATAAAGTTACCAATACGACTACCTGTGTTATGCTGCGGGGAGCCCTTTTGCCTTCAATCATCATGTCCAAGGAGTTTCAAGAATATTCCAGCCAGAATTATATTACCCCTTTTGCCCTGTTTAAAATTTACAGAAACGATAAAAAGGAAGAACACAATATGGAATATATACTGGATCTGGACAGGTCATATTTTACAAAAAAAGAATTGGATGGAAAAGATCTTATTTTTGCGGATCCAATGAATGCCACAGGGGGAAGTCTTGTGACGATTGTTAATTATCTTCTGGACCAGAATATAAAACCGAAATCAATAAAATTCTTTAATGCGATTTCTGCTATCAAAGGAACTTTGCGTATAATCAGGGCTTTAAAAAATGTGGAAATCTATACCCTGTGGATGGACCCTGTACTAAATTTCCGGGCATATATCTTGCCTGGATTGGGAGATGCCGGTGACAGGATAAACGGAGTAGATAATGAAGCATATCCAAGAGATATTATTCAGCTCATTGCTGATTTTGGTTCCAATATTACTGCACTTTACCGTGATCAAATAAGAACGATAGAGCATCTTGTATTAAGAAGGAAATAATATTAAACAAAGAACACCTCATAAAAAGCTTATGAGATATTCTTCGTTGTAATTCTGCTTAACCACTTAATTTTTTAAATTTTAGACATTATCCTTCGTAACCGGCATCTGCCCTGTTAGCCGGAACCTCTATTCTGCCGGCTTTTATATCTGCTATTGCCTTTTCAACTGCATCCTTTACTTCCTGTGGAATGATAGAATCGAAAGAGTGGAAAGAAGTAATACCAGTAGCGTCTTCGTTAATGCCAAAGACTAAATTCTGGCCTCCTACAAAGCTGCCATCTAAAACAGACTTTATAGTCAGGAAGGTAGATTGAGTGATTCCTTTGAAAGCCGATGTGATAATAGTATCCGGTGCAACATAATTCTGATCTACATCCACACCGATTGCCAGTATATTCCTTTCTTCTGCAGCATTTATTGCTCCCAGTCCTGTAAGTCCGGCTATCTGGAATATAATGTCTGCCCCCTGTTCTATAAGGGTAATTCCTGCTTCCTTACCCTTAGCCTGATCCGTGAAAGAATCCGTAACAATAGACAATACTTCGCAGTCCGGATTAACAGATTTAACTCCTGCATAAAAACCGGCCTGGAATCTCTCTACAGGCGGTATATCCATTCCCAGCACCATACCAACGACATTTTCATTGTTTAGCTTGGGGGAAATATCAGAATATTGTTTTGTTATAAGCCCTGCCACTATACCTGCCAGATATCCTGATTCCTGTTCCTTGAACAATATACCTAAGGCATTCGAAGGTGCACTCCCAGGATCAATCCAGATATCAATACCTGCAAAGTATGTATCCGGGTAATTGTTGGCTACTTCAATTAAAGCATCTGCCATGAGAAACCCTACTGCAAATACTACTAGTGAACCATCTTCGGCCAATCCGGATAAATTGGGTACATAATCGGTCATCTGCTTCGATTCAATAACCCTCGCTTCTACGCCCAATTCATCCTCAGCCTTTAATATACCTGCATAACTGCCATCATTAAATGATTTATCTCCCAAACCGCCAACGTCCGTAGCCATGCTTGCTATTATTACATCCACTGTTGTTTCTATTTCTGTTTTTGTTTCTGTTTCTGTTTC
>SDBV01001701.1_pt1 | contig 32992 bp, 31 predicted proteins | sample 2277081 | NCBI WGS metagenome assembly SDBV01 (sample SAMN10402039, study PRJNA504765) | marine sediment metagenome | isolation source: marine sediment core GS10_PC15, 223 cmbsf | place: Arctic Ocean: Southern Knipovich Ridge | collected 2010 | reverse complement strand
ATCAGGTTTTCAATGTCGCGAGAACCCGTTCCGGCGTGAACGGCATGTGATAAAGGCGCTTGCCGGTCAATTTATGGAAGGCGTTGGCGACCGCCGCCGCGATGAACGGATTGCCGATTTCACCCAGCCCGGTCGGCTTGGTGCTGCGATCCATGAACTCGACGTGAAGTTCCTCGGGAGCCTCGGACATGCGCAGCACCTCGTAGTCGTGGAAGTTCGACTGTTCGACCGCACCGTTCCTGATTGTGGCGCGTTCCTTGAGCACGCTCGAGAGGCCGTAGATGATACCGCTCTCGAGGTTGCGCCGCGCGGCCTCCGGCTGCACGACGGTGCCACCGTCGATCGCGGCCCAGACCTTATGGACCCGAATCTTGCCCGACCCCCGGTCGAGCGAGACTTCGACAACCCCGGCGCCCAGTGATCCGGACCGTTCGCTGATCGAAAGCCCGATTGCCCGTCCTTCCGGTCGTTTGGCCGACCAGTCGGACATCTGCGCGACCTTGTCGAAAACCGCGCGCGCCTTCGGCGTCATCGACATTCGCTGGCGGCGGAACTCGAGCGGGTCCATTCCCGCCGCCCCTGCCATTTCGTCGATGAAGCTCTCATGAGCGAAGAGATTGAACGGATGAGCCACCGCCCGCCAGTGCTTGAGGCGAATGTTGTGCGACACGCCGCGCTGTTCAATGTGCTGATTGGGGATCTTGTAATAGGGAATTTTGATCCCCGACTGAAGCAGCCGGTTGCCATCGCCGACCACGCATTGCCGCCAGCCGACGACCTGCCCGCTCTTGTCGAGAGCGGCTTCCATGCAGAGCAACGCCTGTGGACGGAACATGCCGTAGGCGAGGTCTTCTTCGCGGGTCCAGATCATCTTGACCGGGCGCTTGACCTGACGCGCGATCATCGCCGCCTCGATGGTGTAGTCGGTGTTCGACCGGCGCCCGAATCCGCCACCCATATAATGCTGGTGATGGATAACCTGGCCGGGCGCGAGGCCAAGAGCCTTGGCGATCGAGCGACGCGAACCCGAGGGCGCCTGGGTTCCCTCCCAGATTTCCAGCGTGCCGTCCGCATTGAAGCGGGCAACCCCGTTCAGTGGCTCCATCTGGGCGTGATAGCCGTAATCGCTGCGGTATTGCGCCTTGAAGCGCTTCGCCGCGTTGGCGAAAGCGGCATTGTCGTCGCCCTTCTTCTCGAGGGTCTTCTTTTGCGACGCCGGATCCGCCGCGATCCTGGCGTAATCCTCCATCAGCGTCTTTTCCGAGTTGTAGCTGCTGGCTTCGTCGCTGGTCGTCCATTCGATTTCCAGCGCATCGCGCGCGGCCAGCACCGCCTCCATGCTGTCGGCCACCACGGCAATGCCGGCCTTCAGCTTCACGACATCGACGACACCCGGCATCGCCTTGATCCCGGCATCGTTCCAGCTCGCCGGCAGGCCATTCTGAACTGGTGAATGTAGGGTGCTGGCATACACCATTCCGGGCAGCTGGACGTCGATCGAATACCGCGCGGACCCGTTCACCTTGGCCGGTATATCGTGACGCGGCACGGAAGTTCCGATGAGCCGGAAGTCGCTCGGGTTCTTGAGGTCACCCGCGCTCACTTCGGGCATCGTCGCGGGAGGTTTCGCGAACGCCGCGATCTCGCCATAGGTCATGCGCCGGCCCGACGCGGCGTGGACAACGACGCTCGGCTCGGTTTTCAGCTCCACGACCGGCACATCCCATTTCCGCGCCGCGCTCATCAGAAGCACTTTCCGGGCCTGCGCGCCGGCCATGCGCATCTGGTCGTAGTACTGCTTAACCGCGCGGCTGCCGTAGATACCCATGCTTCGCCTGCCGCGGGACAGGTAGCCGTATGTTTCGGCATCCGAGGGCGCCCACTCGAGCGAGACCCTGTCCCAGTCGGCATCGAGTTCCTCGGCGAAGATCAGCGGCACGCTGGTCATCGAACCCTGCCCCATTTCGGCGCCGGGCGTCAGGATGGTGATCAGGTTGTCCGGCGAAATGCGCACCCAGACGGAAAGCTCGTGCGCCGTCTTCGCCTCGGCCGGGCCGATCAGCGACAGGCCGTTCGCGCCCAGCGCCACGGCGAAGGTCAGACCGCCCGCCCCCTTGAGGAACCCACGGCGGCCGATGCCCGCGTTCATCGTATCGATGGGTTTTTGTATGGTCATGGCTACGCCTCCCTCGCCGCGTTCTGGACCGCGGCGATGATCCGGGTGTAGGTGCCGCAGCGACAGATGTTGCCATTCATGTGCGCGACGATGTCGGCGCGCGACGGGTTTTTGTTCGCCGCCAGCAGTTCCGCCGCCTTCATGATCTGGCCCGACTGACAGTAGCCGCACTGCGGCACCTGTTCGGCGATCCAAGCCTTCTGCAGCGGATGGCTGCTGTCCGGCGACAGCCCCTCGATGGTCATGACGGATTTTCCCTCGACATCGGAGATCGCGGTCTGACAGGACCGCACCGCCTTGCCGTCGACATGGACCGTACACGCGCCGCAAAGACCGGCGCCACAGCCATATTTGGTGCCCGTTAACTTCAGGTGTTCGCGAATAACCCAAAGCAACGGCGTTTCGGGCGCGGCATCGGCGCGCGCGTGCTCTCCGTTGATCGTGAATCCAGCCATAGTGATATTCTCCCTTACATTCCCGGTGGGGGAACCGACGCAGTTTCACCTATGATCGGTTCCGAAAAATCAAGGAAAACTCATATTATCGCGGCATCTTCGTGCGCCTTATTGCCCGCCCCAGGATCAGTGGCGCCGAGCCTTGACGCAAGGATGTTACACCGCAAACAGCCGGCAAAGCGATGCTATTCGTATGCTCGAACGTCCGGGTTGGGTCAGGAACGAAAGTCAGGCGACCTCTCAGATTTAGTCCGTTATGCGGTGTCGAGCGGACATTAGAGGGCATTGACACGTTAACTACATCCGACCGCAAAGTTTTGGGTTAAGGCGGTGAAATCCGGCGGAGGCCGATGCGTCGGTCCACGTCTTGAATGAACCAGCCCGGAGTTTTTTGAAGGTGGGTCGCCCGAGAAGATGGCGCTGGTGGTAGAAGGTATTCTGGGTGGCGGCGTGAACAGAGAGGAAATGTTGTGCCGAGCCCGGTGACTTGAACTTCTGCTGCTTGCGCTCGCGTCGTCGGACTGGTTGGTGCGAATTTTCCGCCCGGTTGTTCGCCCGCTGGTCGTCAACGTGTTCGGCCGTCAGGCCGAGAGTTCGAAATGCGACGTGATAGGATCTGAGCTTGTCGGTCACAACCCGGGTTGGCGCCCACCCTTGTTTCTTCAGTAGTTTCCGCATCAACTTCAACGCTGCCTTGGCATTTCGCTTTGGTTGCACGAGAAAATCCAGAACCTCGCCCTCGTTGTCGACCGCACGCCACAGCCAGTAACGCTCGCCACGGATGGTTAAAACCATCTCATCAAGGTGCCAGTGATCGCTCGGGCGCGGGCGCGCCTTTCTCAGGTTGCCGGCAATCGGGCCGCCAAACTTCAGGAACCAACGGCGGAGAGTTTCGTTGGACACGTCGATGCCGCGCTCCGCCAGCAACTCCTCCACATCGCGAAAGGAGAGCGTGAACCTGGCATAGAGCCAGACGGCGTGACGGATGATTTCGGGCGAAAAGCGGTGGCGCTTAAAGGAGATTGGGGTCATGAACTCACCGTACCGGGCACAACGCCCAGCAGCCAACCCAGTTAACGTGTCAATGCCGTTATCGATCCAAACCAACGCCCCGGAAACGTGACCGGACGGTTAGAAGGGCGCCGATGTCGAGGAAAGGCCTAGGCGGAATCCAGGTGCCGGGCGCTGAGGCCAGACAATCGTCAATCAGTGGTGAATGACCGCCACTGGCATAGTCCGCGAGCGCCGTGCCGAAGGCCGTACCCCGGCTGAGGCCGGAACCGTTATAGCCACCCGCGAGATAAATGTTGTCCCCTTGGCGGCCAAAAAAATTGGTGCTGTTGCGACTAATCCCTTCGACACCGGACCAGGCATATTCGAACGGGACATGCGCCAACTGCGGAAAGCGCTTCTCGAACGCGGCCCGATGGATGAATTGCCGACGCGCCAATTGCCTTTCGGACAGCAATGCGCCGCCATTGTATTCTGCTGCGTTGCGCAAGCACAATCGCCGGTCCGCGGTCAGGCGCACCGTCGCGCCGCCGGTATGTAGTGAGAGAATGCCCCATTCTTTCTGACTTCCGAGGCAGGCAAACTCTTCATCGTTCAGGACCCGTGTGAAACTTCCCGACAAGGTGCAGCCGATTAGATAGTGGCGCAGAAAGCCAAGTTTTGGCGCCTCGTAGTTGGCCGCCAAAACAAGTTTGTCAGTCCGCACTTCGCCCTTTTGAAGCTTTAGGATCAGCGGCACGCCCTTCTCGATCCTTAGCACCGGGCTGAGTTCATGGAGCTTGACATTGGCAGGCAAACTGTCCGCCAATCCGCGCACTAAGGCCGCCGGTTGCATGAGCGCTCCCTTGTGGACGTGAACACCGATTTGGTAAAGGGCGGTGCCCAGACGCGCGTTCAAAGCCTGTGCATCAAGCGGCGTATGCGCGATCTCCATCGCCTCGAGATAGCGCAGGAAATGGCTGTATTCTCGAATTGCCGACTGATCGGCGGCGGTATGGAAAAAGCCGTCTTCCTGCCAGTGACAGTCTACCGCAGACTTTTCGACTTGCGCCCGCAACAGATCCAGGCCGGCCTTGTTGATGCGATTGACTCGGCGATAGGAATCCATCTGATCCGCATCGAAACCGTCACCGAAGTGACTAACGGCGACGGCAAAACCGGAATTACGCCCGGAGGCGCCCTGGCCAAGCAAACGCGCTTCCAGCAGCAGGATTTCCTGGTCGGGATGCAGCTCGGCCAGACGGCGGGCGCTGGCGAGGCCGGTCACCCCGGCCCCGATCACTGCCCACGCGACCCTGTGATCTCCTCTTAAAGACGGCCTCGCTTGCCGTTCCGGCAGAAGCTCCGCCCATCCGTGTTGGTCCGTCTGAAAATCACCGCTGCCTAACGTCATGGATAAAGCCGACATTTCCCAGACAACCTTCAAATTCATGGCGATGGTACGGAACGTCACTTCCCGCCTGAAGTCGTTTATTCTGACAGCACTCCTGGATATCGTCGTCTTAGCTGGGAGCCTAGTCGTCGTGATCGGGTTTATGGTTGGCGCCGACTCGCACCTCAGCTCAGGCGTTCAGCAGGTCGAAGATTATGCCCTTGATCTGTGTTAGTCATGAACACGAAATGCCCGACGGGTCATTATCCATTTAAGAGTGAGATTAAGCGTTGACGGCAATTTCCCTCCCCAAAGGTACCGACGCTTTGATGGACGAGCTCAAGTTTGGCGAGGTTAGGCCATAATCGCATGAAACGACATTCGCCGAAGCTGCGGCAACGATATTCAGATGAATGAGTTACTGGCGCCACCGGATTGATGACAGGGTCAAATACATCATACATCGGGGAGACGTTCCCAATCCTTTTCGGCAGCCGATGGCGTGCTCGCGGCCTCGACAAAGCCATCGCCTCCATCATTCCGGGCGCACTCTGCGACGAGTATCGGGCGTTGCGCCAAGCCGCGCCGCGCCGGTCGCTCACCGGCAAGACTTACTTCGTTGGCCATACCGGGGTGGCGTCCGCGACAGGGAGTAGCAACCGCCTGGAAGAGCATTGCGCGATCGCGCTGTTCAATCTCGGGCGACACTGGCCGCGGCCCGAGGGTGCGGGCCTCCGCAACCACTTTTAATTGCAAGGCCCGCTCCTCGTATGAAGCAGCGGGCCTCTCCTTGCCCAGATCGCTGAGCTGCAGGATACCGGCGAGCTGGCCTCAGGCTTTCCGGGTCGAGTGCGCTGTCCATCAGCCGATGGCCGAGATTGGTGAGTTTCTCGACGGGAACCACCCTGCGCCGCTTGTCGCGGGTGGGCCGGGCACGGGCCTTCAGGCGTGCCGCGACACCTTCAAGTAAATGCGCTCCGCCGCCCTGGCCGAGTGGCGCCAAATGACCGGACAAGGCTCTAAGCTGACAGCGCCCCCGTTACCGATCGGTAACGCCCGGCAGGCCTCGCTGAACGACTACCCCCTTGTTTTTCAGTATCTAATCACGCCAGGGCGGGGTTTGCCCATTTGGTTACCGTTCGGTGACATATGGCCCGTCGATATCGGCCATCGCACCGGGGGAATCCGGATAACCGACTGTGTCAAAACAGTTTTCGTCATCTGGCATAAAACGTGCTGAACAAAAGAATACGACAGACCGCCCGGGCAGTACCCACAGGCTGCTGCCGGCAGCCGGACAAGCTCCCGGATCAAGAGGTGACCAACTCCAGGGCGTTCTCAATTGATCGGTACGGCATGGCCCGTGCTTCCCCGACGGCGTGGCGGTCGAGCGACAAAGTCAAACAAGTGGCCAGGAATTGAAAAAACAGGACAAGGAAGCGAACCCGGTTTGAAAGTTAGCCTTTCTATTGGCTGGAAGGTCCTTGCCATCGCATCTCTTGCATTGATCGCGGTGATCGTGGGTGCTTGGGAAGGAACCAACTACTACACCTCGCAGAGTTCCTTCTGCGGCGGCAGTTGCCACGTCATGGACGAACAGTACCAGGCCTGGAAGACGTCCGAGCACTACTCACCGGGTGGCGATCCGGAAAAGCGGGCCGAATGCATCGACTGCCATTTCCTGCCCGGTGGAAAAAGATCGTTCAAGGCGAACATGGAGGGCGTAAGGCACCTTGCCGCGTATCTATACGACCCCGATGCGCCCTTGCCGATAAGGCCCGTGGTGAAAGACGGCGCCTGTTTGCGCTCCGGCTGTCACGCCAAGGAAGCGTTCCAGGACAAGGAGCTCAAGTTCACGAAAAAAGCCGTGTTCAAGCACAAGATCCATTTCGAAAAGGGTCTCGGGGGCCGGAACCTGCCTTGCGACAGCTGCCATTTCAAGGTTACGGCGAAGAAGCATTTCGAAGTCCCCAAGGAAATCTGTTTCCTCTGTCACCTCAAGCTCGAGAAACCGATCCTGGAGAAAGCGGAGGTGGAACAGATCACCTTCGGGGATGGGGCCGTCGACAGGATTACCTTCCGGCAGCGGCCCTCAATCGACTTCAACCAGGGCGCATCGAAATGCGACATCTGTCACACCATCCCGACCAAGTCCCTTCAGGCTCAGTTGAAGGACGGCGACACCCTGAAAAAGCCCATTACCCACCAAACGATCAAGGAAGCCGGCGTAGCTTGCGAAGGCTGCCACTTCGAGGTCGTTGAGGGTCACGGCGAAATCAACACCGGAAACGTCGTCTCCAACGGCTGTCTGACTTGCCATAACCGGAGCAAGGAACTGCTGGCCAAGGCGGCGGACGGGAAGTTGATGCACGATGCGCATGTCGGCCAGCCGCGCGCGGACTGCTTCGACTGCCATAGTGTGATCGAGCACAAAAACCGAACCGATCACCTGGACTTCGTCCGCGAGGATTGCGGTCTCTGTCACCAGGATCAGCACAAATATCAAAAGATCCTGCTCGCCGGCGTCGCCATCGCCGAGGGCATCCGCGCCACGCCCCATCTCATGTACGACGTCAATACCAACTGCATGGGCTGTCATTTGAAGAAAAAGCTGAGCCAGGGCCACGCGGTAAGGACCGGCGCGCCCGACACTTGCGCCGCCTGTCATACGCCCGAACACAAGAAGATGCTCGATGACTGGAAAATTCAGGTCGAGAAGGAAATTGCCTTCACCCAGGAGGTCGAAACCGAAGCCCTGGAGAAGCTGTCGGGCGCCGACGGGAAACTGGAGGCAAAGACGCTGGCGGAAGCCCGCGAGATGATCGCGGCGGGCCAGGAATTCCTGAACGTCGTGCTAGTCGGCAACGGCGTACACAACAAGAAATACTCGATCATCATCCTGGACGAAGCGATCGCCAGTTTCGATGACGCCATCAATCTGATGGAGAACGGAGACTGAAGCGGAAAGAGACGAAAAATTCGAATTTTTTTCGATTCAACCGACTGCATAGGAGGAAACCAATGCAAAGGAGGCAGACGAGATGAACAGCATACGAAAAACGAAAGTCAGCCGGCGCGCCGTCCTTCAGGGCAGCGGCGCGGCCGCACTCGGGGTGGCGGCCCTTACCGCCGAACCCCGGACAGCCGACGCCGCGGCCAAGGTCCCACGCTGGGGCATGGTCATGGATATGCGGAAATGCATCGGCTGCAGAGCCTGCACCGTGGCCTGCAAGTCCGAGAACGGCGTCGCCCTTGGCCGGTTCAGGACTGTGATCCAGGAAAAGACCTCGGGCAAGTTCCCCGATACCCGGAAGGACTTCCTGCCGATCATGTGCAACCACTGCGAGGGCAACGAGAAGGACGGAATCCCGCCCTGCGTCAAGGAATGCCCGCAGTTCCCCGGTGATCGCGCCAGCTATACCGCGCCGGACGGATCGACAATCCGTTACCGGTCCGGCGGCACCTACAAGCGTCCCGACGGCCTGATCCTTGTGGACAACGACCAGTGCATCGGCTGCGGCAAGTGCATCGACGCCTGCGCCTATGGCGTGCGCTCCTTCAACCCGTTCCTCAAATCCGGCCTGAAGCCGAAGGAATACGGCATCGAGAAATGCGACATGTGCGCACACAGGATCGACAACGGCGTCGAACCGTCCTGCGTCAACACCTGCCAGGGCAAGGCTCGCATCTTCGGCGATCTCAACGATCCCGAAAGCGAAGTCTCGATGCTGGTCAAGAAATTCGGCCTGAAGAACCCGGACAACGTCCTGTTGCCGGAAGAAGATACCAAGCCGAACGTGTTCTACATCGATCCGGACAACGTGCTGAAGGCGACCTACACGAAACGCACGAAGGGCAAGCTGGACCACTACATGGACCTGATCCCGTAGGCTCGGCAGTCAGACAAGGAGTATGAAAATGAACAAGTTAAACCGTCGTAATTTCATGACACTGGCTGGGGCCAGCGGCGCCGCTCTGGCGGCCGGCGTTGGCGGCAGCGAGAAAGCACTTGCCGGGACCGTCAAACTGCAAGCGGGCGGACGCGATTTCTCACCCGCCACCGGTAAGGAAAGAAAGGCCATTCCGACCGCCTGCTGGGGTTGCGTGACCCGCGACGCCATGATCGGCTTTGTTGAGGACGGCCGGCTGGTAAAGCTGGAGGGCCACCCGGAATCGATCCGCACCGAAGGCGTGCTGTGCGCCAAGGGGCAGGCCGGCATCAACCAGGTCTATTTCCCGGACCGCATCCTCTATCCGATGCAGCGCGTCGGCAAGCGCGGCGAGCACAAGTGGAAAAGGATCTCGTGGGACGAAGCGCTGGACATCATCGCGTCCAAGCTCAAACCGTTGCGCGACGCCGGCACGCCCGAGCAGTTCATGTACGCCTACGGCCGCCACAAGGCCTCCCAGTGGGCGGTCACGGGCGCCTTCCTTGACGGCTACGGAACCTCGACCATCGGCAACCACACCTCGGTGTGCGAGGGGCCCAAATGGGTCGGGCAGGAGAGCCTGTGGGGCGGCATGTACGACAACTGGGACTACGACAAGACCGATTTCATCGTCAATTTCGGCAGCAACAACCTGGAAACCCACACCAACCACATCCCGACCGCGCACAGGCTGATCCGGGCGGTCGTCGACCGTGGCGTTCCGTTCTATACATTCGACGTGCGGCTATCCAACACAGCCGCCAAATCGACCAAATGGATCCCGATCAATGTCGGCATGGACGGACTGGTGATGCTGTCCATGATCAACGTCATCATGAACGAGGGTCTGTTCAAGAAGGACCATTTCAAGTACATGAGGGTCACGGCGGACCATAAAGCCTCGGTGGATGACAGGATTGCCGCTGTCAAGAAACAGGTGGCGAAGTTCACGCCGGAATTCGCCGCCAAGGAAAGCGGCGTTCCCGCCGACACGATCCGCGATATCGCCCGCGGCTTCGCCAAGGCCAAATCGGCCTGCCTGGTCACCTACCGCGGCACCGTTATGCACTATCACGGCGCCGACCAGGAACGCGCCGCGATGCTGCTGTCGGCGATCACCAACAACCTCGACCGGGCCGGTGGCCGGTGCATGGGCGTTGGCGCCGGATGGAAGTCTCCCTCGTCGCCGAAGGCGAAGGTGAACAAGGGGCTGCATATCAAGGACGGCTTCCCCGGCGAAGCGGCCTGGCCGACCCACCATGTCAGCCAGTCGATCATCCCGATGATCAAGGATGGCAGTTATGGGCGGCCCAGCGTCTATTGGTGGAGTTGCTACAACCCGACCTACATCAACGGCAACAACGACGAGGCTCGCGCGGTCTTCCAGGACGAAAGCATCATGCCCTTCCTGATCACCTCGACCATCGCCTACGACGAGTCCTCGCAATATGCCGACATCATCCTGCCCGACGTCACCTATCTGGAGCGCTGGGACTGGGAGGATATGGTTTCGGCCAACCAGATCGCCGAGTTCTATATTCGCCAGCCTCTCGTCAAGCCGCTCGGCGAGGCGCGGTGCCAGGGCGACGTCTGGCCGGAACTGGCGAAGAGAATCGGCTTCGAACTCGGCTATTCGAGCAAGGAGGACTTCGTGCGCCGGTCCTGCGATATGACGCCCGGCGTGAAGGAAGCCGGCGGCTTCGAGTACATGAAGAAGCACGGTGTCTGGCACGACAAGAACGCCAAGCCGAATTACGGCTTCTACGAGACGGAGGTCGATGTGTCCGGCGACGGCGTCATTCTCGACGACAAGACCGGCGTCTACTGGAACTGGAAGAAGGCCGGCGTGGCAAGCGAAGCCGATGCCAAGGGCAAAGGCTATCTGGGCACCAAGGGCGCCAAGGGCGCCTACGTGGCCCAGAATGTCGAGGGCAAGGCGCTTCTGGCGTATCCGCCGAACACCAAGTTCCCCAAGTCGGGCTACCTTGACTTCTACTCCGACAACTTCGCCGACAAGGGCATGCCGGCGTTCCCGACCTACACGCCGATTCCCGAACACCAGAAGATGGCCAAGGACGACATGATCCTGACCTCCTACAAGATTGCCGTGCACTCCCACTCCCGAACTGCCCAGTGCAAGTGGCTGTCCGAGATCAAGCACGACAATCCGGCCTGGATCAATACCAAGACCGCCGGCGCACGGGGTATCAAGAACGGTGACAAGATCACGGTCACCAGCGAAATAGGCAAAATAGCCACCACGGCCTATGTCACCGAGGGGATCGTCCCCGGCGTTATCGCTATCTCCCACTCGCTTGGGCGCGAGCATTCGGGCATCTATGGATCGGGCAAGAAATCCCCCTATTCCAGAGGTGCGGCCAACGATCCGGATGAGCAGAACATGTGGTGGGACAAGCATGGCACCCATCCCAACAAGATCATCCCGAACAAATCGGACCCGATGAGCGGTGGGATGCGCTGGTTCGATACGGTGGTCAGGGTCGAAAGGGCGTGACACATAATCTGGCCGAGAAACGAGGAGAAACGATGACTGACGCACGGATGACGGATATGGCTGAAACGGCAACGGGCCGAGCCAATGTTTACGGCCTGCTTTCCGCGGTCTTCCGGGCGGAGCCATCCTCCTCGTTTCTGACCCGGCTCAAGGACCCCGAGTTGCTCGGGGTCCTTGACGCCCTGAATCTCTCCCTTGGTGACGATTTTCGCGATTCATCCAACGAACAGCTTCGTGAGGATCTGGCCGTCGAGTACACCAGATTGTTCCTCGGGCCCGGCAGCCATATTTCTCCCCACGAATCCCTCCATGCCGACAGGGCAAGCGGCGGCAACGCCGACCTCTGGGGGCCGGAAACCGTGGCGGTAAAGCGTTTCATGGAGGCCGCCGGACTGACTGTCGATGACGGTTTCACGGGCATGCCGGATCACATCTGTGTGGAACTGGAGTTCATGCAACAACTTACCACCAAGGAAGCAGAGGCATGGACCGAAGCAGACGAAGAATTCGCCACCAATATCCTGAAAATCGAAAGGCGGTTCTATGACGAACATCTGTCCCGATGGGTCGCCCGGTTTTGCGACAAGGTCATCGAAAACTCCGAACATCCCTTCTATCAAAGGATTGCGGAAGTGACGAAAGGCTTCCTAGAATACGAGGGCGAAACCCTGCAGGACTTCGTTGCCGGCGCGGGAAACGGGGTGGACGTTTCCGATTGACCGGCGAGAACTCAAAGACGACCCCTGGCGACGTCCGTAACTGCGGGTTACAATGACGATGCCGGTTGTTCGAGAGGGCCACAACATGCCACTGGCCTGGTGATGGCGGTGGTGCCAAGACATTGGTGAAGGTAGAAGCCCGAATAAAGGTCGAGCAGCTATGTTGCGTATTGTCTGGAAGCGCCTGGCGGCGGTGCCGCTGCGGTTTGCCACCGTCCTGTTGATCGCGCTGCTTTTCGCCTGTGCTCCGGAGGCCCAGACGATCTCGCCGCAAGTCCTCGCCGAGTATCTTGCAAAAGGCAAGGCCGGAAGGATTTTCAACCTTGTGGATCTGCGTCCGCGAGAGGCCTTTTCGGCCCGCCACCTGCCAGACGCAATAAGTATTCCCTACGATCGCCTGGCCACGGACCGGTTGCTCTTTCTCGATGGTCTGCCGGTGATTTTCTACGACGAGACCAAACCCGACCTGGATCGTTTGACCAGGGCGGTGGGATCGAGGCTGCCCCGAAACGTGGTGTTTCTCGAGGGCGGATTCCGCGGTTGGTTTACGGCTCGTCTTCCGGTCGCTGTGGGCATGTGATGGGTGCCACCGGAAAGTCGATGAACAGGCAAGGTTCGACGATCCTGGAGTTCTGAGATGCGGGTAGCAGCGGCCATAACCGTTTTGCTGATTGTTTTCGCGGGTCTCTGGTGGTGGGCCAATATTCCCCGCACGCCGAGGGCGCTTTACGAAGCGCGGTGTTCGTCATGCCATGCCCTTGCCGACCTCTCGCATCACCGGTCCGAGGATATGGTCGCCATAATCGAGACCATGCGCCACCGCAATGGCGCGGCTTCGGTGATCAGCGAGACCGAGGCGAAGGAAATCATCGGATATTTGAGAGGTGCAAAGGGCCCATGACCCGTTCAAGCCCAATCGCTCCGTCGGTTTGGCAGGTTCGTTCCCAATCGACCCAAAATAGTGATACAATCAAAAAACCGGCCAGGATGATTAGAAAAAAGCGCGTAAATGAGCGCCTGCCTGGCCTGTCGAATGGACGTTGGTCCGCTGGCGGGAGTTGACTTGCGCGGCATTACCACCCGAAGAGGTGGAGCAGGCGCTGTCGTGACTACCGGATGGAGGCCCGGATGTTCCGCGTTGTCTTTCAGGCGTTTGTACTCTGCCTGGCGCTTGGTTCCGCACAGGCCGCGGAACTGTCGCCGGTACGGTTCGGGTTGACGGCGGTCGTGGTGCGAGAGGATTTGCAGCTCTATGACCGTTGGGCCGCCTATCTGCAAAAGCATGTCGGCCGTCCCATCCAGTTCGTTCAGACGCGGTCGTACCGGGAAATCATGTTTCTTCTGGAAGCCGGCGAGATCGAGTTCGCCTGGATCTGCGGTTATCCATTCGTGCAAAAGCGGGATCCGGATTTTCTCGACCTGCTTGCCGTCCCGGTCTTCGAGGGGGCACCGCTTTATCGCTCCTATATAATTGTACACCGCGACAGTTCCATTGCCTCGCTTGCGGATCTCGAAGGGCGGGTGTTCGCGTTCTCGGACCCGGATTCGAACTCCGGCTACCTCGTGCCGCAGGCGATGCTGGCCCGAACGGGGCACAGGCCGGAGAACTTCTTCCGGCTCAGCTTCTTCACTTACAGCCATGCCGAAACGATCGAAGCGGTCGCGGAGGGACTGGCCGAAGGTGGAGCGGTCGATTCCTATGTCTGGGAATACCTTAAGAAAACCAGACCCGATCTGACCGCGAGAACGCGCGTGATCGTGCGGTCCGAGAGGTTCGGGTTCCCGCCGCTTGTTGCCCGTCTGGGACTTGACCCCGAACTGCGTGATCGCATGGCCGGGGCGTTGATCGGCATGAACGAGGACACCGCGGGGCGCGAACTGCTTGCCAACTTTGCCCTCGACCGGTTCGGACGGTTTCCCGAAAGCCTGTTCGATCCGATCCGTCAAATGGCGGACAGCCTGGGTCAGGTGCCGCTGGTCGAGCCGCCGCCGGCTCAGGCCGTCCGTATCATCGGAAAAACCGAATGATTTGGTACCGGCCACGATCCTGGAGTCTGTCGTTCAAGATTCCGTTCGCTCACACCGTGTTGATCGTTGGGGTGGCGCTCACCATAGGGATCGTGGTCTTCGCGCAGACCTGGGTGCAGTTTCGTGAAGAACTGGAGGAGAAGGCGCTGATTATGGCTCGCGACGTTGCCGCGACAGCCCCGGAATCGATTCTGCGGAAAGACTATTGGACTCTCTACAACACCCTCAAACAGAAAGCATCACACATGCCCGCGCGGATCGGCGAGCCGCGTCTTCTGTCGGGCATGGTGCTCGACGTCGAAGGCCGCGTGCTCGCCCATCTGGACCCGATGAACCACCCCCTCGGCCTTGCCCTGGCTCCCGCGGATGAGGCCGAGCGGCGCCTGCTCGACGGTGCCATGAAGACCCTGACGCCAAGCGTCGTCATGGGCAGCGCCAGGGACGGCGACTTTATCGAAAGCGTCGTTCCAGTCACCTTCGACCGCAAGCGTCTCGGCGTCGTCCGCATGCGGGTGTCGATGAGCGAAGCGAAGGAGCGAATCTGGCAGGTGGGTCTTACCGTTCTGTTTCTGACCCTGGGCCTGGCCGCGGCGGGCAGCCTTCTGGGAGCGGCGATTTCTTCGCGCATGGTTCGCCCGCTGAAGGCCCTGGCCGAAGGCATGGAAACGGTCGGCCGCGGAGAGGTATTGCAGGTTCGCCCCCTTATGGCCGCCGATCGCGACGAAATCGGCCAGGTGGTCGCGGGGTTCAACGAGATGGCGGCCGAGCTAGCCGAGAAGAAGCGGCTCGAGGAGAAACTCGCCGTGAGCGAAAAGCTGGCAAGCCTGGGTCAGATAGCGGCAGGGGTCGCGCATGAAGTGAACAATCCCTTGGGAGGGATGCTCAACTGCATCGACACATTGAAAAAGCATCCGGATGATCCGGCGCTTTTGCAGCGTTACCTGCCGCTCCTGGAGAAAGGGCTTAATCGCATCGGTGCGACCGTTCAGGGTCTCTTGGTCGAACTGCAGGAAGAAATCGAAATAGAGCCTTGCGAACTTTCCTGCCTTTCGGATCTTGAGGAGTTGGTCGCCGCCGAGATCCGCGACAGGAGGATCGCGCTTCATTGGGACAACCGGACACCTGACAAATCCTGCCTCGGCTGTTCGTGTCCCAACCTCCAACAAATCGTGCTGAACCTTACAAACAACAGCATTCAGGCCATGCCGGAAGGCGGAACACTTACGTTTCGCTCCTGCCGCGAGAACGATTCGCTGGTCGTGGAAGTGGAGGACAGCGGCATCGGCATCCCCTTGGAACACCAGCGGCACCTTTTCGACCCGTTCTTCACCAGCCGGCCAAACGGGACCGGCCTGGGGCTGTGGGTCACGTACCAGTTGGTGCAGAAAATGAGCGGCACGATCCAGGTCGAAAGCGAACCCGGGCGAGGCAGTCTGTTCCGGGTGCGGCTACCGCTCGACGGCGTCTCGGTCGTGGAGAACGTGCAATGACGATGTCCACCGAACAGGCCGCCGACGCGCCGCGAGTTCTGCTTGTGGAAGACGACGAGATCATGCGCCTGTCACTGGACGACCGGCTGCGCCTGGAGGGCATCCCCGTTACCAGCGTCTCCGACCTCGCGGCGGCGCGACACGAACTGGCGAATGGCGGCCTGGACCTCATCGTGTCCGACGTGCGATTGCCCGACGGGTCCGGCGCTTCATTGTTCGAGGACGTGTGCCGGCTACACCCGGGAACGCCGGTAATTATCATAACGGCCTATGTATCGGTGCCCGAAGCCGTGGCATTGATTAAGGCCGGCGCCGTCGATTACATAACGAAGCCGTTCGATATCGAGGCGTTCGTCTCGCTCGTCAAGCGAACCTTATCCAAAGTTTTCGACACCAACCACGCCGAGCTGTTCGGAGCCGATGGCGGAAAATTCCCGGCTGGAAGCGGGGCGCTTGGCCGCAGCCCGGCGATGCGCCGCATCGAGGAGGTGGTGGCGCGTCTCAAGGATGTCAGGAGCTCGGTGCTCATCACCGGTGAATCCGGTGTAGGCAAAGAGGTGGTCGCCGGTTTTATTCACCACAACAGCCGTCGCGCGGATGGGCCGTTCGTTGCGGTGAATTGCGCCGCCATACCGATCAATCTCGTGGAGAGCGAGCTTTTTGGCCACGAGCGTGGCGCCTTCACGGGCGCCGACCGCCGTCGTATCGGGCGGTTTGAACTGGCCGAAGGGGGCACCCTCCTCCTCGACGAGGTCGCGGAAATCCCACCGGAGGTCCAGGTCAAGCTGTTGCGTGTCCTGCAGGAACGAAAGATAGAGCGCGTCGGGGGCACAGCGTCGATCGAACTCGATGTACGGATTCTGGCGGCGACCCAGGTGGACCTTACACAGGCCATGGCAGAGAACCGCTTTCGCTCCGATCTCTACTGGCGTCTGAACGTAATCCAGATCGACGTTCCGCCGCTTCGGGAGCGCAGCGAGGATATCCTCTATCTGTCGCGAAAGTTCGTGGCGGAACATGCGCACGTGATGGAAAAGAACATCATGGGTCTTTCCGCCCAGGCCGAGGCGTGCCTTCTGGGCATGCCGTTCCCGGGCAATGTCCGGGAGCTCAAGAACCTGCTGGAACGGGCGGTGGCTCTATGCACAGGTCTGCAGGTGCAGGAACACGATCTATTCATTCTGGAGCCTGAGGAGACGGAGAGACCCGAAGGCCGACCCTCCCTGAAGCAGGCTGTGGAGGTAAGCGAAAACACCGCAATCCGCGAGGCGCTGGTCCGATCGGAAGGGTCCGTCACCAAAGCCGCCGAAGCGTTGGACATCTCCCGCAAGAATCTCTGGGAAAAGATGAAGCGCTACGGCATCAAGCGCTGAAGCGCCCGCAGAACCAAACTAGTTGCGAGTTCGCAATCTAGTCCCAAACCGCCGTTTTGACCCACCGGAAACATGTTCGGTATAGGTGGTTGCGGGCCCTGGATTTGAACCAGCTGCCAGTTTGGTCCGAGATTCCCTGATTCAGGTGATGCATTCCCTGTTATCGCTTTGAGAGTCCCTGTTATTTTTTCTGAATTCCCTGTTCCATCGATTAGGGAAATCTCCCCCAACCTATTGAAAATAGGTTCAAAAATCGGGTGCACAGACGAGATTTCCCTGTTAATTCGTGATTTTTCCCTGTAAATCGGGTTTTATCAGGGAAATTCGACAGAGACGGGTTCGCTCATGACTGCTTCCACCACCATCCCCGTCCCAAACGGGCGGTAAACCTAACATCGTCCATGTCATCGACCAGGGCCACGTTCTGGAAAGCGGCAGCCACGCCGAGCTTTCCGAAGCGGGCGGCCTGTACGCCAAGTTGAGCCGCCCGCGGTCAGCGATGAATACCTGGAACTCGGAAAACTGATAGTTTAGTGTCTGGTGGGAAATGCGAGACCCCATCACGGTCCTCCGGCCTTTTTTTTGTGTGGTTCTACCTCGTTCTCCAACGTCGGCCTTAACGTGCGGTTTGCGGTTGTGGAATATCTGAATCCGGGCCGGGACGGACCGCATCCGACTTGACGCGCGGATTGCGATTATGGGACACCTGATCCCGTGCCGGACGGAACGGCGGCGGATTTCCCGGCGCATGCAAACGGTAATGCCGAAACGGCAATTCCGATCGATCTACCCGGAGAATATCGCGATGGCTGGAAATTCGAATACCGTCCAGTCGGATACGAATGCCGTAAACGGCCGGAAACCGAAAAGCCGGCTGGCGAGAAGTCTGTCAAAAATGTTCAAGAGGAGATTAATCCTGCTTTTGTCCCCGATCTATTTTATCCCGTCCATTATCCTTTATTTTTCGTCCATACGATTTTTTATCCTCAACGGTCCGCACAGAATTGGCCATCTCGCGCTAGATCCCGACTGGTTTATTAAGCAGATGATCGTCGGAGAACGACCGCGTTTCCGGCTTGTGCTTCTTATATCAGACAAGGAATGCGCCAATCCCTGCCTTCTGTCGTACTGGGAAAAATACATTCTTGTCGTTCGCAACACAGTATACAGATCGATACTTTGGCCCTTCCGGTTTTTTGACTACCTGCTGGTGAAGCCGTTCGAAACGCGGTTCGCCATGGGGCGTCACGGCATACGCCCGGCGGTACTGGAAAAATGGGGCGAGCGTCCTCCCCTGCTAAGCCTTTCCGACAGTCACCGCGAAAGGGGTGAAGAGACTTTGAGGAGGCTGGGCGTCCCGCCGGGGGCCTGGTTCGTCTGCGTGCATTCGCGCGAAGGCGGCTTCTCGCCGGAGGTCGAGCATGTCCATTCATTCCGGAACAGCCCGATTTCCTCCTACGCGCCGGCGATGGAAGCGATCGTCGAGCGGGGCGGCTGGTGCATCCGCATGGGCGATGCCACCATGGCGCCGATGGAGCCGATGCGGGGCGCCGTCGATTACGCGCATTGCGACCAGAGAAGCGACTGGATGGATATCTTCCTGTGCGCCGGTTGCCGGTTCTTTCTCGGCAACACATCGGGTCTGTGCATGGCATCGACCGTATTCGGCGTGCCGGTGGCCCTGGCCAACCTGATCCCGATGCACGTTATGTACCGGTTCCTGGCGGCGGACATGGGAATTCCGAAACTGCTGAGGAAGTGTTCCGGGGAGTATGTGACGTTCGACGAAAATCTCAACTCACCGATCGCGAATTTTAACCGCCCGGCGGAATTCCGTAAAAACGGTCTCGTCTGCGTCGATAACAGTCCGGAGGAGATAAGGGATCTTGCTGTCGAAATGCTCGACCGGCTCGATAACAAAGCGGCCTACACCGAGGAAGACGAAAAGTGGCAGGCGGACTTAAGGGAACTGTTCGAAATAAATCACGGTAAAACCGGCCCCGACTCACGGGTCGGACGGGATTTTCTCAGGAAATATTCGCACCTTGTTTGAATCTGGATCGCGCGGCGCCTCTAACGCAGCCCGAACCCTGGAGTCTGACGTAATTCGCCATCGTGGCATCAGGTCGTATTCCTTCGTCAAACGGTGGAATACGCCTTGAACACCTCGTCTAATTTTTCCCAGGATTACTTTAGTCAATGAGTCCTTAAGCTATAATCTTGCAAGCTATCGTGTTACAAAGCATTGGATTAATAGAGGTTCGAGTGAGAGATCACTAAATGGCGGATTATAAAATCTATCTAGCGGATCTTACCCATGACGGGATGATTCTGTCTTCAAATGTTTTCCCGCTCTCTATCGGCTTGATTGCGGCCTACTTGAAAGAACAGCGTGGCCGACAGATCGAGGTTGAACTATTCAAATATCCAGCTGATTTCAGCGAAGCACTTCTCGAAGCCCAACCCTCAATTGTCGGGTTTGCAAATTATTCTTGGAACTCCGCGCTATCCCGCGCATACGCGGAACGGATTAAGGCGCGTTGGCCGGACACAGTGATTGTATTCGGTGGACCGAACTATGGCTTAACGGAAGAAGAGACAAAAGTATTCTGGCGGCGTTCCGGCGGTATTGTAGATTTTAACGTAGTGAAAGAGGGTGAGGAGGCGTTTCTTCAACTTTTTGACACGCTCGTTGAATATGAAATGGATGTTTCAGCTGTAAAGGCCGAGCGAACTTTGATCGGTAATGTCCATTATTGCGTCGACGGCGACGTCGTCATCGGCCCGGACCTGGAACGAATCGACATCGCTACCCTCCCTTCACCCTATCTGATGGGGATGATGGATAAGTTTTTTGACGAGAATTTGTGTCCGCTGATCCATACTACCCGTGGCTGCCCGTTCAAATGCTCGTTCTGTACGGAGGGGGCGGCCTACTACAATCTCGTTAAGCAGCGCGTTGACCCGCTTGAGGACGAGCTACACTATATCGCCTCACGGGTCAGGGGGCCGCGGGATTTGTTCATTTCGGATGCCAATTTCGGAATGTTCAAGCAGGATTACGACAAGACTCGTATCCTGGCCGACTGCCAGGAAAAATATGACTATCCAAAGTACATTCACGTCTCCACGGGCAAGAACCAGAAAGAGCGCGTGATCGAGATAGTGAAATCACTGAATGGCGCCGTTTCGATGGCTGCCTCGTTGCAGTCCACGAATAAAACCGTGCTTGCCAATGTTTCGCGATCCAATATCTCGGTCGAACAACTGGCCGAAGCCAGCAAAGTAGCCAATGTGGCCGATACCGGGACCTATTCGGAACTGATCCTTGGCCTTCCGGGAGATAGTCTGGAGGCGCATCGCAAATCGCTGCGTGACACGGTGGAAATGCGCTTCGACAACATCAGGATGTATCAGCTCATTATGCTGCCGCAGACCCGGCTGAATACACCTGCGGAGCGGCGCACGTATAAAATGAAATCAATGTTCAGAATTATGCCACGCTCTTTTGGGCGGTATGCGATCGGAGATGATGAATTCGTTGCCGTCGAATCGGAGGAAATCCTGGTCAGCAACGCTACGCTTCCCTTCGACGATTACGTTACCTGCCGCGAACTGGATCTTACGGTCGAGATTTTGCACAACGGTCGCATCTATGCCGAGATTGTGGGCGTCTGCGATACCTACGGAATTACCTGGTTCGATCTCATTGTGCGCTTCTTCGAACGCCGACGTGAATTCACACCTGAAATTTCCGAGATGTATGACGCCTTTATGCGTGGCACTACCGAGCGGCTATGGCCGACCGAGAATGCCCTGGCTGATTACGTAAAGGCAAATATGGAAGAAATGCTCGTTGATGAGCGTGGGACAAATGAGTTGTCCAGCGGTAAGGCAACGGCTTTCTTCTCGCTCTTCGAGCAAATAAACAGCGTGCTTTTTACGCTTTTAAGGGATCAGTTGCGAGAAGATGACAGGCTTGACGATGTTGTCGAACGCTACCTGGACGAGATCGAACGGTACAGCTTGCTTCGCAAGCGCAACCTTCTGAAATCCGAAGAAGATACTATCGAGCAATTCTCGATCGATCTTGAGCGTGTCGATAGCGCGGGTTTCAAGGTTAAACCAGAAGAAGTATGCTTGCGTGAAAACCGAAATTTCTTGGTCACTCACAGCACACAACAACGCGAATACATCAGTCAATATGTACGGGAATTCGGCAACAATTTTGACGGACTCGGGAAAATGCTTATGCGTTATCCCCATGTGCACAGGCTTTTCCGTCACGCGGAACTGGCCGCTTAATCGTAACCCACCAGGCGAGGGATCTTGTTTAGCGGAGCGACATCAGGTAATTGCCAGGCATGCGCCGCGGTTGAATTTTCCTCAGCCACGGACAGGGAACCGGCCCCGACTCGCGGGTTGGACGGGATTTTCTCAGGAAACATTCGAATATGTCCTGAACATGCGAGGTACTCTGGATTTGAGTTATCTGCAAGAGTTCGATTCGCAACTTGAGGCTGGCGCCGACCGCCTGCTTTTTTTGTGGGACGCACAACGCGGTGACAACCTGGGGACACTTATTCTGACATTGGCGGCCGGCGTGCAGCTCCGCGATCATCTCGGCCTGTCGGCAATCGACGTTCTGGCCTTCGGCGGCGGGGAGGCGTTGAACGGGAACCCCGAACACCCTTTCAGGCGGTTGTGCGCGGCGATGGAAGGGGTCGAAACGGTTGCCTGTGTGGCGGATTCCACCGAGGCCGCCCAGCGGGTGGCAGCGCTTTCGGATACCCATCTGGCGTGGCCGGGCGTGGAATACTGGCGCGACGGGGAGGCCGATACGTCGTTCCGGCTACAGGAAGCCTTTTCCGCCACCGGAAAGCTGGCGCCGCTCAGACTGCGGTCGTCGGCGAGTGAAAAAGCCAGGCTGCGGCTGCGGCAATTCGCTTCGCCCGTGACAGCGGTACACCTCAAGAACGTCGAGGGCGCCCAAAGTAATGCCGACCACCATGCCTGGCAGGCGTTCTTCACCCGCGTGGCGGGGTCCGGCCATTTCGTTCTGATCGGGGATGACCTGGTTCCGCCGGATATATCGGGCCTGCCCAACGTAACGCTCGCACGGGAAATCGACGGCGATCTGGTCTTCTATCTGGCACTCATGCAGGAATCCGAATTTTTCATGGGAATGATGAGCGGACCCTGCACCCTTGCGCTGGTGAACGGAAACCCATATAGAATATTCAAGAATCCGGACCACCATGCGCGGGAAATGGACGAGGAACTTGGCAAGGCAAACCGCTATCCCTTCGCATTCCCTAACCAGAAAATTATTCGCCAGCGCGAGACGCCCGATTTGCTGTTGCGCGAATTCGGCTCGATGGTCGGCTAACCAGAGAGTCATTATCAACGCTCCCTGGTATGAGGTGAAAATCGGTGGCGGATGATCACGAACTGACCGGGCAGGTGGCGATCGTTACCGGGGCGGCAAGGGGCATAGGCCGGAATATTGCCCGGCGGCTGGCCGAAGCCGGCGCGACCACCGTACTTGTCGATATAAACGAAGATCTCCTCGCCCAGGCCGTTCAGGAACTTTCGTCGGCCGGACTGGAGGTTCATGCAAAACACCGCGACCTGACGCGCGAAGATGCCGCGAATTCCCTTGTTGACGAAGTCATCGCCGAACACGGTCGTCTCGATATCCTGGTCAACAACGCCAGGGCGCGGGGAAAATGCGAACCGTTGGCGCAGACGCGCGAGGGCTGGGCGAGTTCCCTGGGCGTCGGGCTGACGGCTGCTTTTTTCCTCAGCCAGGAGGCGGTACGGCGGATGGCCGAGACCGGCGGCGGCTCCATCGTCAACATCGGCTCGGTCACGGGAGGCCTGGTCAGCTTCGAGGACGCGGCCTACCATGCCGTGAAGGCCGGGCTGGCCGGTATATCGCGTTATCTGGCCGTGCATGGCGGCCCCCTCGGCGTCCGCGCGAACACGGTTGCCCCCGGATTCATCGTGCAGGACGAGCACCGGAAATTATTTCTCGACGAGTCCAACCGGGAATACCGCACCCGGGCCGAAGCCATTCATTCCCTGCGCCGGGTGGGCACATCCGACGACGTGGCGGAAGCCGTGGCGTATCTGTGTTCCCCGGCGGCGAAATTCGTCACCGGCCAGAAAATCGTCGTGGATGGCGGCCTGTCGGTTCAGGATGGCTGGCTGACATCAACTCTGGTTGAAAATTCAAAGACCGGGCAGTGACCATAAAGTCGGAAGGCGCCAATATGGCGATTCTTGCCGGGCGAACCGCACTGGTTACCGGCGGCAGCAAGGGTATCGGTGCGGCGATTGCCAAAGCCATGGCCGCGGCCGGTGCGAATGTAGCCGTGACGGCCAGAGGCGAGGCATCGCTCACATCCCTGGTGGACGAGATATCGTCGGCGGGTGGTCAGGCGTTAAGTATTCGCTCGGACGCAACCGACGAAAAATCGGTCGCCCAGGCCATTGATGCCGCTGTGTCCCATTTCGGTGGGCTCGATATTCTCGTCAACAATGTTGGTGGCCCAACGGAGTTTTCCGGATTCTGGAGCTTAACCGACGAAGACTGGTTGGCCTGTTACGATGTGAATGTCGTGAGCGCAGTTCGCTTCACGCGGCATGCCGTGCCACATCTAAAGCAGTCCAAGGCGCCACGAATAATCAACATGTCTTCGATCTCCGCGATTGAACCGGGGACTTTCAATCCGCATTATTCGGTCACCAAGGCGGCACTGATCAATCTGAGCAAGCATCTTTCCAATTTGCTCGTCAAAGACGGAATTCTCGTAAATTGTGTTTGCCCGGGGCCTGTGCACAGCGATTCATGGGAGCAAAATGTCGAGAGGCTGGCCCGGGAGCGCGGCGTATCCCTCGAAGAGAGTCGCGCGACCGTCGAAAAGGAAGAAAGCGCGAAAGTTCCGCTTGGGCGAATAGGAGAAGGTGGGGACGTTGCCGGAATGGTTGTCTTTCTCGCGTCCGACGAGGCGTCCTGGATTACCGGATCCTGTTTCAAGGTGGACGGCGGTAAATTGCGCTCGTCGCTTTGAACTCGCGCCGCGCCCGCTCCAGACTCTCGGGCGAGCCTATATCCCGGTAATACCCCGTCACCTCGTAGCCGAGAATCCGCCCCATGAGGTTGGCGATGATATCGGCGCCTGGAAGAAACCGTCTTGAAAATCGCAGCCGGATTTGATACCCGGTTTCTGAATCCTCATATCACGCATCGCCCCGACGAATTTTGTGCCCGAATAAGCCTGCGTTCCGGCCGCTATCCATCCGACAACCAATTTGGTAAAATCCGCCCATGGCGCTCTGGATTCACATTGGAATGGCAAAAACCGGCTCGACGGCGCTGCAGAAATTTCTCGATGCTAATTCAGTGGCCTTGGAAAAGCATGGGTTTCGTTATTCCAAGGCTTTCCGCAAGGCACATTTGCATCGAGTTTTGTTTCAATCGTTTGATATTGAGAAAGAGAATACTTTAAGAGAGGAATATATCCAGAATTCAGAACTTATTCTGTCATTCGAAGATGCGCTTGTCTCACCAAGTAGTACTATTGAAGGGTTGGCTCGCGTTGCGGACGAAATAAAAATAATTTGCTACGTGCGTGATCCGGTGCATTGGCTGAATTCATTTTTGAATCAATTGATCAAAGTCGCCACAGTGTCATACGGTCAAATTTCCGAGTTCCTGGTCGACCAGGAAAAAAACAGGGTCAGCAGGATGGATGTCGGTCGACATCTTGAGCGATGGGAATCGGTCGTGGGGCGTTCGAATATATGCGTCGTGCCTTACGACCCGACGATACGTGTTATCGGTTCATTTCTTGACTGGATTGGAATTCCGGATACCGCGCGCAAGAAATTCACCTTTTTGACCGACAACCCAAACAAGGCGGCCGACATTAGAGACCTGAAAATCATTCTTGAGATAAAGCGAAGATTAGGTGAGCACAACTTGGATCGACGACGATTCGCCATAGGAATAGCTCGTAAAGTACTGCGTGAACGGCGGGTCGATACTCGGGTCGAGCCAACCTTAATGTTGTTGACTAAAGAGGAGCAAGAGGCGATTCACGCGTTTTACGCTCCGGCCTATGAGGAGATCTTCGCGCGATATGGGGTTGAAGCCCGCCTCAGGGTGCCCAGCACCCGGGACGTGCGTCAAATTGATCGTGGCGAGTTGACCACGCTGCTGCCCGCGGAGATGAAACTCGTCTCGAAAATACTGCGAACGGCGAGGGTAAAATTTTTCTTCAAACGGTGCGAACAATTTTTCCGACCCAAGAAGATCATCGCTCGACACCTGCCGAGCGACCAGCGCTGATCGGTTTCATTCAACGCTTCGTTACGCCCGCGCTTTGAACTCGCGCCGCGCCCGCTCCAGACTCTCGGGCGAGCCTATATCCCGGTAATACCCCGTCACCTCGTAGCTTAGAATCCGGCCCATGAAGTTGGCGATGATTTCGGTGCTGAGGTCGACCGTCGCCTTGCCCAGCGACGCCATGTAATCGAGGATTTCCGGCTCGAAAATATACACCGCGCCGTTTGCCAGGTCGCCGTGCGGCCCGGTGGATTTTTCGTGGAACTCCCGCACCACGCCGCGCTCGTCCAGGGTGACGATGCCGCAGGTCTCCGGCGCGTCGGTCCGGAACAGCGCCATGGTGATGGCGACCCCGTCGGGCCGGGCCGCGTGGCGGGCCGCGAAAGCGCTCACGTCCAGCTCGGTCAGGTTATCGGCGTGCGCCACCAGGAAAGCCCCGTCGGCGAAAAACCCCCGGTTGGCCAGAACTGTGCCGCCGGTGCCCAGCAGCGTTTCCTCGTGGACCAGCGTTATCCGGTCCCGCCAGGGTGACCGCGCGACGTGCCCGGCGACCTTCCCCGCCAGGTGATGCGTGTTGATGAGCACCTGTTCGACCGCGCCGCCGAACAACGCCTCCAGCCAGTAGTCGAGCAGTGGCCGGCCATGGATCGGGATCAGGCATTTCGGCACCGTATCGGTGAGCGGCCGAAGCCGGGTTCCAAGCCCGGCGGCGAGAAGCAGGGCGCGCATGGCACATCCCCTCACATGAACCGTTCTATTTCGCCCTTGATCTCGTTGCCGGACAGCGGCGTGTTGCCGACCCGCCCGACCTGGCAGGCCGCCGCGACGGCGCCCAGCAGGCTGGCCTGCCATATATCGCCGCCGGCGCACATCGCCAGGCTGGCGCAAGTGAACAGCGAGTCCCCTGCCCCGGCGACATCCCTGGGCGCGGTATTCAGCGCGGGCAGGCGGTCGGTCACGAATTGCCCGGATTTCGGCGCGTGCACCAGTAGCCCTTCCGCGCCGAGCGTGATGACGATGTTCTCGGCGCGCGACAATTTGCGCAGCTTCTCGCCGACGACAACCAGCCCGGCGGTGCGCTCCTTCAGCGCCAGACGGGCCTCGATCTCGGTCGGCGTTATCAGTTTCATATCCCTGAAACGCGAGATATCGGCCAGTTGCGAAGAGGCCTGGCTGTCCGCCGCCATGATCACACCGTGTTTTTTGCAGGCCTCGCCCAGGCGCTCGATCAGTTCGCCCGGCAGGCATCCGTAATTGAAATCGGAAAACAGCAGAAGGTCGGTATCGGGCAGGCATTCCGTTATGTCCGCCAGCATCTGTTCGAGAATTTCCCGCGGGATCGCGTGCTGCCGCAGGTGGCTTACCCTGAGCAGCGACTTGCCGGACGCGCGCTAGCGCTGCTTCAGCGTGGTGGGCCGGCTTTCGTCGCTATATAGGTGGTTCTCCACGCCGAACTCACCAAGTTTTGCCTCGGCGTAACCGGCAACCTCGTCCACGCCCGCGACCGTGAAGAATTTAACATCGGCGCCCAGGCCGGCGGCGTGCGCCGAGACGATCCCGGCGCCGCCGACGAAGCGGTGGGTACTGATCGGCGTGACGACGATCGTCGGATCCTCCTGCGACATTCCCAGGGGATCGCATTCGACGTAATCGTCGACGATCAGATCGCCGATCACCACGACACGCAGTTTTGCAAACCTGTCGGTCAACTCGATCAGGGCGGAAAGCTCGAAATCGTGGCGCTCGGGGTAATCCTCGGGTAGCAGAATGACCGACGCGGCCGCCCTCTGGTAATCCCGCTCGAGCAGATCGAGCGAGGAAAACCGCATGTCGCCCGAGCTGAACAGCATTTGCCCGCCGTAGGAATCCAGCACGGCCTTTTCCGGGTTGTTCCTGGTGGCATGTTCTCGGCCCTTGACGACCACGTCTGGCCTTATCGATCGCAGGACGGTCTCGATGTCTTCCGAGATTATGAACGCGTGATCGACCGCGCCGATCGACTGTACGGCTTCCAGCCGCAGGTCCGCGGGGACGGCGACATCGGGCGTCGTGTCCGGATTGACGCCGACGACCAGGAACGCGCCGGTCTCGCGGGCGAAATTCAGCAGCCGGGCATGCCCCGGATGCACGACATTGAAATTGCCCGATACGAAGACGAGCGTGTCGCCGTCCGACAGGCAGGCGCGGATATGCGCCGCGACGGCTTTACTGGTGGGGGTGTCGGCCATGGCGAATGCTATCTTGTTCAAAGGGTTTATGCGACAGGGATGTCACAGGTTCGGATCGATTTCGATAATCGGCCGGCCGACCCGGCCAGCCTCCAGATCGTCGATCGCCTGGTTGATTTCATCGAGCGCATAACGCCTGGTAATCAATTTCTCCAGAGGCAGGCGGCCCTCCCGGTAAAGCGCCGCGAATTTCGGTATGTCGGTATCGGGGTTGCAGGCGCCACCCCAACTGCCGCGAATCTGCTTGCCGCTGATCAGCGCATGAGGGTCGAGACTGATCCGCTCACCGTGCCGCGGATGGGACGCGAAAATACAAAGCCCGCCTTGCTTGCGGGTAACCTCGAAGGCGGTCTCGATCACCGAACATATGCCGGAGGCTTCCACGGCGTAATCCACGCCCCGGCCTTGCGTCAGCCGGCCGATTTCGGCGACCGGGTCGCTCTCGGCGCCGTTGATCGTGACGCTGGCGCCGAATTCCCTCGCCATCGCCAATTTCTGCTCCCGAACATCGACCGCCACGACCATCCCGCATTCATGCAGCTTGGTCGCCATGAGCGCCGACATGCCGATGCCGCCAAGGCCGAAAATGGCAATCGTGCTGCCCGGTTCCGGGTCTATCTCGTTGATCATTATTCCGGCGCCGGTCGGCACGGCGCATCCGAACAGGACGGCGATATCCATCGGCACGCCTTCGGGCAGCGGCACCAGCCGATTTTCGGAAACCACGGCCTGCTCGCTGAACGTCGTGACGCCGCCGCTATTGATGATTTTCCCGTCACGGCGATATTGCGCGCCGCCGCAATCCTGCCCGTCGCCCTTGATCCAGCCGAGAATGACATAGTCGTCGGGGCGGACCTTCGTTACGCCACTGCCGACGGCCAGCACCTTCCCGGATCCTTCATGCCCCAGCATATGCGGCAGCCAGGGGTCGTCGCCCCGCAACCCACGGACTTCCATCAGCTGGCTGTGGCATACCCCGCTGTAAGCAAGCCGCACGAGAACCTGCGACGGCTCGAGTTCAGGGATATCGATGCCGGTGAGGATCGGCAGCGGTTTGCCCGGTTCGGTCAGGACTGCTGCTCTCATTGAAATCTTTCAGCGTGCGCCCAAATCGCCAGTCACGGAATAAACCAGTAATAGTCGCCGGTATAGCCGACTTCGCCGAAGAACGAGATCCATTCGTCGGCATGCATGATGGTCTTTCCCGTCAGGTTCCAGTCATCCATGCGGCGCTTTTCTTCATCGCTTCGGTAAGCGTCCACCGTAACGAAGGCGCCGCCGGTCGACACGCGCATGATCTCGCCGAGCGCCTGGCCGCATTCGTCGCGTTCGAGATTGTGCACACTGTTGACCGAGATAACGACATCGAAGCTTGCGTCCGCGAACGGCAACGAGGTTGCGTTGGCGACCTGGACATGGGGTTTCATCTCCGCCATGGCGTTTTCGATGGCGTATTCGGAGATATCGATACCCTTTACCGTGATGCCCGGGATGAGCGCCGCCATATCGTGCATCATGAAGCCCTTGGCGCAGCCGACGTCGAGAACCCTGCTGGCCGGCGTCAATCCGAAATGCGCCTGGAAGGTCGGGATGACCGGCTGCCAGAACCGCTCATTGTATTGAAATCCGCCATATCCATGGCTGCGGTCGCCATCGAAAAATTCCCGGCCGAATTGCCGGGCGATCACCCTTTCCGCCTCGCTCTTGTTGGCGCCCCGTTGCTCGACGTTACGCCTGGTGCGCGGGTAATTCGCCAGCAGGTCGATTTCCTGTCCCATGGCCACCTTCAGGGCTTGTGAATATAGTTCAACGGTTGGTCCTTGAGGTCGCCCAGGAACCGCTCGACCCACTCGATGGTTTGCTCGATGCCGGTCTCCAGATCGATGGTATCCCGCCAGCCCAGTTCATGGCGAATTTTCTTGCTATCGAGCATGTAGGACTGGTCCTTGCCGAGGCGCTCGCCGACCATATCGACCGTTCCGTCGAACGGCTTGCCCAGGCGATCGAGGATCAGCTCGACCAGCGCGCGAACCGAAACGCTGCGCTCGGTCGAGATATGATAGGTCTCGCCCGGCTTGCCCTTTTCCGCGATCAAATGCGTCGCCACGGCCACGTCCCGCCCGTGGATGAAGGAGCGTTCCGACAGGCCGCCGCCATGCAGTTGCAGGCGCTTGCCGGTCAGCGCGAACAGGACGGTTCTGGGGATAATCCGGTAAAGCTGCTGTCCGGGCCCGAACACGTTGGCGGCGCGGGTAAACAGAACCGGAAACCGGTGGGCGTCGAAATAGGTCCGCAGGCTCATGTCGCCGGCCGCGCGCGACACGGCGTAGGGGGTGCTTGGGTTGAAGTGGTGATCCTCTTTCACCCACCCGCCGGTGCTGCCGTAGACTTCCGGTGTCGTGACATGGACGTAGCGTTCCAGGAAATCCAGATGCCGTAGCCGTTCGTGCAGCCGGACCGCCGAGACGACGTTGGTCATCATCCAGTGATCCGGGTTATCCCAGCTTTCGCCGACCATGCTTTGCGCCGCGAAATTCACGATATGGCTTGGGCGCTCGTTTTCCAGAATGGCCTGCAGCGCGTCCAGATCGTGATTCAGGTCGATCCGGTGGAACCGGAACCGGCCGGGCCGCGACTGCCACGCATATATGCGGAAGGGCTCGGCGACTTCCGCCGACCGGCTCACCCCGACCACTTCCTCGCCGAGCGACAGCAGGTAATCGACAAAACCCGCGCCGGTAAAGGAATTCGACCCTATGACCAGATACTTCGCTGACACCGGTTACACCTCGGACCCATATCCTGTTGGAAATAAACCCGGCGGCGGTCCGGGCGTTAATCGATGCGCGCTTAGGTATACGGCCCGTGTTGATATTTTCAAGTGCCTTGGTTTGCGGCGATCGGCGTTGCCGTTACGATTATTGCCTATAGGCTCGGGCTTGTCGTATACCCTGCCGGGACGGGCCTGCAAGCGGGTGTGAAGAATATGGATATGGAAACGATAACGCCGGCGACCGCGGAAGTGCGGCTGGCGATGTATCGGCAGATGCTTCGCATCCGTCTGGTCGAAGAGGCGATCGCCCGGCTTTATCCCGAACAGGAGATCCGCTGCCCGACACATTTATGCATCGGCCAGGAGGCTCCCCCGGTCGGCGTTTCCGCTCATCTGGGGACGCAGGACCTGGTTTTCACCGGCCATCGCAGCCACGGCCATTACCTGGCCAAGGGCGGCGATCTGGGCGCCATGATGGCCGAACTGTACGGCCGCGAGACCGGCTGCGCGCATGGCAAGGGCGGCAGCCAGCATCTGATCGACCTGGCGTGCGGTTTCATGGGATCGGCGCCTATCCTGGCCAGCACGATATCGGTCGGGGTCGGCGCCGCCTGGGCCGCGCGGATGGACGGTGCGGACCGCGTGGTCGTGGTGTATTTCGGCGACGGCGCGACCGAGCAGGGCGTGTTCCACGAATCGATGAACTTCGCCGGCACCAATCGGCTGCCGGTCGTCTTCGTCTGCGAGAACAATTTGTATTCGGTCCATTCCGCGCTCGATATCCGCCAGCCCGCCGGGCGCGAAATTCACGAACTGGGCGCGGCCCACGGCGTACACGGCGTGGTCGGTGACGGCAACGATGTCGAGATCGTGCATACGCTGGCGAAGGAGGCGGTCGAGGGGGCGCGCGACGGTGGCGGCCCGTCGATCATCGAGCTCCTGACCTACCGCTGGATGGAGCATTGCGGGCCGGGCGACGATACCGGCCTGGGCTACCGCGACGCCGGGGAACTGGCCGAGTGGCGGGCGCGGGATCCGGTCGCGTGCTATCGCCGGCGATTGCTGGAAATGCAGATCCTGTCGCAGGCGGTTCACGACGACTACAGCGCCGAAATCGACTCGGAGATCGAGCAGGCCGTCGCCTTCGCGAAAAACAGTCCGTTCCCCGAACCGGACGCTCTCGACCACTTTGTCTATCCCGGCTGACGGTACCGCGGAATGACCCGACAGCTTCGCTACTTCGAGGCGCTGCGAGAGGCGCAGGCGCAGCTTCTGGCCGCCGACCCGCAAACCTATATCGTCGGCCTGGGGGTTCCCGGCCCGACCGGTATATTCGGCACCACGAAGGGGCTCCAGGAGGAGTTCGGCGACGACCGCGTACTCGACATGCCGTCGTCGGAAAACGCCATGACCGGGATCGCGCTGGGGACGGCCCTGATGGGCAAGCGGCCGATCCTCGTCCATATGCGGGTCGATTTCGCCGTGCTGTCGATGGAGCCCCTGGTCAACCAGGCGGCCAAATGGCACTACATGTACGGTGGCAAGCTGCGCGCGCCGCTTACCATCAGAATGATCGTCGGCCGCGGCTGGGGACAGGGGCCGCAACATTCGCAGTCCCTGCAGGCGTGGTTCGCCCACATCCCGGGCCTGAAAGTGGTGATGCCGACGACGGCGCATGACGCCAAGGGCATGTTGATCTCCGCCGTCGAGGACGACGCGCCGGTGATCCTGTTCGAGCATCGCTGGCTCTATAACGTCTCCGGCCCGGTGCCCGAGGAGATGTACCGCGTACCGCTGGACAAGGCGGCGGTGCTGCGGCCCGGCCGGGACATTACCCTGGCGGCCACGTCCTACATGACGCTCGAAAGCCTCAAGGCGGCGGAGTTGCTGGCGGGGCTCGATATCGACGCGGAAGTCGTCGATTTGCGCAGCCTGACACATCTCGACACCGATACGCTGGTCGGCTCGGTCGGCAAGACGAAACATCTGGTCGTCTCGGATACCGGCCAGGAGAATTACGGCGTGACCGCCGAGGTCATGGCGGCGGTATGCGAGGTTGCCTTCGATTCGCTGCGGGCGGCGCCAAGGCGCGTCGGTTTGCCGCCGATTCCGACGCCGACGACACCGGCGCTCGCCGACCTTTATTACCCGGTCGCCCGGGATATCGCGCGGACCGCGCTCGAAGTTCTGGGCTCGTCGCGAACGCTGCCGCCGGATGAAAAACCCGCCGGGCACCGCAAAGACGTGCCCGACCCGTCCTTCACCGGGCCATACTGAGCAGCCGATGGAACAGCGATATGCTAGCCTGGGTCACGAAATACGGGGACGCTGCTGGTGAACGGCAACTCGACCTTGCAAACGGATTCCAAATCCTTGATCGCCGTGTGCCGCGTCACATCCTCTTTCCGTTACAACTGATTTAGGGAGTACTGATGGACCTCGGACTTTCAGGTAAACGGGCCCTGGTTACCGGCGCCGGACGCGGGCTTGGGCAGGCGATCGCCAGATGCCTGGCCGGGGAAGGCGCGCGTATTGCCATGGCGGCGCGCAGCAAGGCGTTGGCCCATGCG
>SDBV01001700.1_pt1 | contig 32997 bp, 20 predicted proteins | sample 2277081 | NCBI WGS metagenome assembly SDBV01 (sample SAMN10402039, study PRJNA504765) | marine sediment metagenome | isolation source: marine sediment core GS10_PC15, 223 cmbsf | place: Arctic Ocean: Southern Knipovich Ridge | collected 2010 | reverse complement strand
TTGCCCGACTTTCTTGGTTCGCAATTATAAATGCGATCCGTTTTTTTTGAGAAAACTCCAGAGCTTAATTCTTGAAACCCATTGCCAATCAAAAGGATTGCCAGGAAACGAGATATTGAAATTTGAATGATGTTACGGAAATATAAGCTCAACAGCAAAAAATTTACTTGTCATGCTTTAAGCCGCCACCACCTGTATTAACTCAACTATATCTTCCGGCACTTCTGCAGGAAAAGTTTTAAAAATCGTCCTGTATGCCCCGCCAATTTTCCCGCTAAAGCCATATTTTTGGCAAAACAATGATTCAAGGCTTGGTCCTGGTCAAAAAATCCGCAGTTACTGTAATTATTTTGTGCATTTTTGTTCGCCGTGTGTGCGATTTTGATATAAAATTCACATCATATCTTACGGGTCTGAAAATTGTCACATCTAATCGTATAACTTTCAAAGCGTTAACCATTGGATTTCTTCTGGCATAAGTTATGCCAACTAATTTTTCAAACGAAGCTGTTGCTGAACTGTCAGTATTTTTTCATGCACTTGTCACTCAACGAGCAAGCGTAATACGGAATGATCCCGTTATTCAAGCATCGTAGCGGATCAAAGCAATGATAAATTAATGCCGCGGCCTGCCGGGCGCGGATAATGAATAATTTGAGATCCCCAAAAAATCAATGACCTGTTGGGGCCTGCGGAACGGCGGAAGGCAGTTTTTTGTGCCCATTGGTTTCCCGGATAGGAATTCGGGTGTGTGAAGGATCAATTGCGAGGGAAAACGCACGGGATGAACTTACAACTCGAAAGAATAATATCAGAACTGGAAAAGTGCAGGAGAGTGGATTTCAGCGGTTACAGGCGTAACATGCTGGAGCGATGCATTCTTGATAAGATGGCTGGCCTGGGTCTGGACAGCCCCGGGGAGTACCTGGAAAGGTTGGCTACCGATGCGGGAGAATGCACGTCGCTGATGGACTCGATCCTGGTCAATGTCAGTTGTTTTTTTCGGAACCCCATTGTCTTTGAAATCCTCGCACAGAAAGTCCTGCCCGCCATCCTTGAACGGCATCGCAGCAGGAAAGACAGAGAGATAAGAATATGGAGCGCGGGTTGCGCCGCGGGCGAGGAAGCATACTCGGTATCAATCCTGATCCAGCAGGCGTTGGAGAAGGAGGAGGAGCACTGGACACCGCACATCTTTGCCTCTGATATCGACTCCGAAGCCCTGCGCAACGCCGGGAAAGGGCTGTTTACGTTCGATGCGCTCGAAAATATAAAATATGGTTATCTCAAACGGTATTTTACCGCCTCGGGTAACAGCTTTAAGCTGGGCAGTACGATAAAAAAGATGGTTATTTTTTCCGAGGACGACCTCACCTCGGCCAGGACAATGGCTCCGGCGGAGAGCGTATACGGTAATTTTGACCTGATACTTTGCCGGAACGTGCTGATTTATTTCGACCAGCAACTTCAGGAAACCGTGATGGCCAAACTGTGGCGGGCCCTGGCTCCGGGGGGATACCTGGTGTTGGGCGAGGCGGAAGCGCTCGACATATCAAGCAGTTCCAGGCTTAAGACTATCGATCAGAGGAACAAGATATTTCAACGGCGCGCATGAAGCTTAACTTTTCCGCGGATGCCCTGCGGGCAAACCGGCAAAGGCGCGTGCTAAGCTATATTTAAAGAGACAATTTAAGGACTTCTGCCGCGGGGGGCAAATTGAGGAAATTTTTTAAGTTCAAAAACTTGAAGGCGGGCCTGATATTCTGGTTCCTGTTTGCCTCGGTTACTCCGTTGCTCATCGTTATCGGCGTAATCTACTACCAGCGGGTGCAGGTTATCCACGCTGCGGAGTACGATAAACTGAGGGCAATCAGGGATCTCAAGGTGAAAGATATCAACAACTGGTTCGATGAGCGGGAGCGTGATGTACTTAATATAGCCGGGGATGAAGAGATAAAGTCGCTGGAATGGATTTCCAAGGTGGAGAATGCCAATGCCGAAGAGATCGACAGAATTACTATCGGCAGGGATCTGTTGAAGCGGTTTCAGAATCACGATAATACCTACAACGAGTTGTTTCTGCTCAGCCCTGTTACAGGCCAGATTGTTCTGTCCACCGAAGAGAGTCATGAGGGTAAGGAAGACAAGTCGGATAAAGTGTATTTCACCGAAACGCTGCGCACCGGAGAGCTCCATATCCAGGATATTTATTTTTCCCGGGAAATGAACGCGCCCTCGATGACCTTCTCTGTTCCTGTTTTTGGCTTGGGGGAAAGCCATGCCAGGATAGTGGCTGTTCTGGTGGCGCGGGTAGATTTGGAGAGCTCCCTGTACGACATGCTGCTTGACCGGAGCGGGATGGGTCAAACCGGAGAGACGCTTATTGTCAACAAGGACGCTATCGCCATTAATGAACTGCGCTGGTACGAGAGGGCGCCGCTAAAGCTTAAAATTGATGCGGAGCCGGCGTTTGAGGCCATGGTGGGAAATACAGGGGTAGCGGAAACCAAAGATTACAGGAATGAGAGGGTGCTGGCCGCCTACACCCACATTCCCCGCATTGGCTGGGGATTTGTGGCCAAGCGCGACCTGACCGAGATTTTCGCCGGTGTGCAGGTAATGTTCCGTCAGTTCCTGATGATACTCGCCACCTCCATTGTGGCTATCCTGATCCTGGCCCTCTGGCTCTCTGACAGGATTTCCAGGCCGGTGATATACATGAGCAAAGTGGCCGGCCGGATTGAGGGCGGAGACCTGTCCAGCAGGGCCGAAGTTGTCCGCTCGGACGAGTTGGGCCACCTGGCGCGGGCGATCAACAACATGGCCGCAACCCTGGAGGAAAGGATAAACGTCCAGGCCGCCGCCGCCGAAATATCGGATTTGATTGTAACGGTCAAAACTTTGAAAGAGTTCGCCCATGGGATTGTCGAAAAACTGGTGCCGGCCACCGGTTCAGTGCTGGGCGTGTTTTACCTTCACGCAGAGCAGAGCGGCAAGTTCGAGCATTTTGCCTCCATCGGGGCAAACTCCGAGCTGCTCGAGCCTTTTGACGCGGATATTTCCGAGGGTGAATTTGGTATGGTTCTGGCCACCAGAAGCGTATCTCATATCAAGGGTATTTCTTCCGAGACGGCGTTCAAGTTCAAAACCGTTTCCGGTACGCTTATTCCCAAAGAGATCATGTCGATTCCAGTAGTGGTGGACGGACAGGTGGCGGCTATTATCTCCCTCGCTTCGGTTACAGGTTACACCAGGGGGCAGCTCGAGACAATCAATCAGAGCCGCGCTGCGCTGAATACGGGCTTTTCAAACCTGTTGGCCAATACCCGGACAGAGATGCTGGCAGAGAAGCTGCAGGCTTCAAACCATGAGTTGCAGGCCGTGAACCAGGAACTGCAGTCGCAATCCGAGGAGTTGCAGAGCCAGGCCCGGGAACTGAAAGGTCAGACAGCCGAACTGGAAGCCCAGCGTCAGCAGGTGGAGGAGGCCGACCGGCTAAAGTCCGAATTCCTTTCCAATATGAGCCATGAACTCCGTACACCGCTCAACAGCATCATGGCCCTTTCGGACCTGATGATGTCGAACTCCCCCACGGATAATCTTCAGGATTACACGGAGCATCTCGAAATTATCAACCGCAACGGAGGGCATCTGCTGAACCTGATAAACGACATCCTGGACCTGTCAAAGATAGAAGCTGGACGGATGGAGCTTATCCTCAGCGATTTTGAGTCACGGGTTGTAATCGAGAGAGTGATTGAGACCGTGCGCCCTACTGTGATGAACAAGAACCTGGAGTTGAAAGTCGATTTGCAGGATGTTCCCAGGATGTATTCCGACGAGAGCAGGTTGAACCAGATACTGCTGAATATGCTCTCGAACGCGGTTAAGTTTACCGAGAGCGGCACGGTGGAGGTGACCGTCTCGCAAACAGAGGGAAAGGTTAGCCTGGCCGTAAGGGATACCGGCATCGGCATCTCGCCCGAAGATCAGGCCCATATCTTCGAACAGTTCCGCCAGGTGGATGGTTCCAGTACCAGAAAATATGAAGGAACGGGGCTGGGTCTCAGCATTTCCCAGAGGTTGGCCAACCTGCTGGGAGGGGAAATCTCCCTTGAGAGTACACCCGGAGAGGGCAGCGTTTTTACTCTGGTAGTACCAGTCAGTTACGAGGCAGCCCATGATTTGCCGACAGAAGTAATCACCACGGACATTCGCCTGGAGGCGGCGCCCGCTAAAGGCGGGGCCCGGCACAGGACTATACTGGTGATTGATGATGAGCCGGACGTCTGTGAGATATTAAGGGAGTACCTGGAAGGGGCGGGTTACGGAGTGGAGGTGGCGCATACCGGGGCGGAGGGCTTGCGGAAGGCCAGGGAGCTAAAGCCCTTTGCCATCACCCTGGACGTGATGATGCCGGAGATGGACGGCTGGGAAACAATCAAAAAGCTGAAGACAGATGCCGGGACGAGGGATATCCCCGTACTGATAGTTTCGGTCAGCGAGGACCTGGCCACCGGCATGGCTCTCGGTGCGGTGGGCTACATAGTTAAGCCCATTGATAAATCGGTGTTGCTCTCTGAACTTGAGAAAATTGCCATTTCAAGAACTGTAAAGCGGGTTCTGGTGGTTGATGACGACCCTGTGCACAGGCAGGTTATGGTAAAAATATTGACGGATGTTGAATACGAGGTAGAGTCGGCGGCTGGGGGCAAAGAGGCCCTGAACATGGCCAGGCAGAACCCGCCCGATGCCATGGTGCTGGACCTGATGATGCCGGAAATGGACGGGTTCCAGGTGCTGGATGAAATCCGCCAGCTGCCTGAAATTTGCGACCTGCCGGTAATTGTTGTAACCGCTAAAGACCTTACGGGTAATGAACGCGCTCAACTGCAGGGGAGTACCCGGAGGATTATTGCAAAAGGATCCATGGATCGCGATCTTTTGTTGGAAGAGTTGAAAGCCAGCCTGGCAAAACTGGAACAGGACCAGGTGGGACAAACAGTCCAGCGGGAAAAGCCCCTTATCCTGGTGGTTGATGACAACCAGACGGCTGCCCTGCAGGTGCGCACAGCCCTGGAAGGCGCTGGTCTAAGCGTATCCGAGGCCCGGGGGGGGAGCGAGGCGCTGGAAAGTTTCAAGACAGAGATCCCGGACCTGATGGTGCTTGACCTGATGATGCCGGAGGTGGACGGGTTCCAGGTGCTGGAGCAGATTCGCTCTTCCTCGGTAACGGCCAGTGTGCCGGTGCTTGTGCTGACAGCCAAGGAACTATCCTCAAGCGACCTGGTTCGACTAAAATACAACAATATTCGGCAGCTCATCCAGAAGGGCAGTGTAAGCAAGGAGCAACTGGTAAAAACAGTCGGCGGAATTCTGGGAAGAGACCTGATTTCTCCCGCACGGGCCAAACCCGGGGCAAAAAAGAAAAAAGAAGTTCCCCGTAGTGCCTCCCCGGTGACCGGCGGAGAGATCCTGATTGTTGAAGATAACCCGGACAACATGTTCTCGCTCACCAGTATTCTGGATAAGATGGGCAAAAAATATATCATGGCCAACGACGGTGAGCAGGGAGTGGAAATTGCCCGGAAAGTTCGTCCAGCGCTTATCCTGATGGATATCCAGTTACCAGGCCTGAACGGCATGGAAGCCACCAGACAAATCAAGGATGACCCGGCGCTGGCCGGCGTGATCGTCGTGGCGCTGACAGCCAAGGCGATGCTGGGTGACAGGGAAGAGATACTGGCGGCCGGTTGTGACGACTATATCTCAAAGCCGTTCACCAGGAAAGACATCGAAAGCACTGTTCGGAAATGGATCGGTTGAGATGCTCCTGCTGTGCGGGTAAACTTATTTTTGAGTTAAGTGAAGTTGTGGTTTCGTTAGAATTGGGTTAAATGCCGGGGAGTTTTTTGATGAGTTCGGATCATACATTTAGCAATGACACGCAGGAGCAGGACAAAAGAGTTCTGCTGGCTGTGGACGATAAGCAGGACAACCTGTTTGTCCTGCAGAAATTGATAGCTAATAAACTCCCCCACTGTGAGATTATCACTACCACCTCCCCACAGGAAGGGATCGAGATAGCTTCTTCCCGGTCTGTGGACGGGTTGTTAATTGACGTTCAGATGCCTGGAATGGACGGCATCGAGATGTGCAGGCAGCTGAAGTTACGTCAGAGTACAGCGAACATCCCGATTATCTTGATTACGGCCTATGAGGCCTCTCCCAGGCTGAGGGCCGAGGGCCTGGATGCCGGAGCGGACGATTTTCTTGCCAAGCCGATAGATAACCTGGAGCTTGTGGCGAAAGTGAGGGTAATGCTGCGCATCAGGCGCGCCGAGAACGAACTGCGGCAAATCAACGAGCACTTGGAACAAATGGTGGAGGAAAGAACAAATGCGCTGCTTGAGAGTGAGGAACGGTTGCGTTTTGTCCTCAGCGGTGCCTGCCTTGGGTGGTGGGACTGGGACCTGGTCAATAACCGTATCTCCAGGAGCCAGAGTTGGGCGGACATGCTTGGTTATACCCTGGGAGAAGTCCAGCAACCAAATCTCAGCAAGCAGATTATGCACCCTGAGGATGTGCGGAGAGTCGAGGCTTTGGAAGAGGAGCACATTAGCGGCGGCACTCAGTTTTTTGAGCATGAAGCGCGTTACCGGACAAAGTCCGGGCAATACCTCTGGGCGCTGGCCAGAGGCAGAGTGACCGAGAGAGGGGAGGACGGACGGGCGGTCAGGATTTCCGGCATTCTGCAGAATATTTCGGAACGGAAACAATTGGAGGAAGAGCGTACCAGGGCGGCCCAACTGGAATCAATAGGTGTTCTCGCAGGTGGTATTGCCCACGACTTCAACAATATCCTTAGTGTAATTCTAGGTAACATCAGTTTGGCAAATATGGCTGTGAAAAAAGAAAAATATAAGGTTACAAAGTTTTTGACTGATGCTGAAACAGCCTGCTGGAGAGCCAGGGATCTTACGCTTCAATTGCTCACGTTCTCTAAAGGCGGGATACCTGTCAAGAGGACAGTTACCCTGAAAGGGTTGATCAGGGAAACGTCAGGCTTTGCCCTCAGGGGCTCAAACGTGCGCTGCACCTATTCCATTGCCAGGGACCTCTGGCCCTGCGATGTGGATGAGGGTCAGATAAGCCAGGTTTTAAACAACCTGCTGATTAATGCAGACCAGGCCATGCCGGAGGGCGGCACGATCAACCTGTCTGCCGAGAACGTTACGCTGCAAGCCCAGGACAAATTGCCTCTCAAAGAAGGCAGGTATGTAAAGCTGACAGTAGCCGACCAGGGATGCGGCATACCATATAAAGACCTGTCAAAGATATTCGACCCGTATTTCACCACCAAGGAGAAAGGCAGCGGCTTGGGCCTGACTACCACATATTCAATTATCAACAGGCATGGCGGCTATCTGAAAGTGGAATCGGAACTGAAAGTTGGAACCTCGTTCCATATTTACCTGCCCGCCGCGCGGAAGCAAACTGAAGAGAAAAAAGAGAAGAAAAAGGAAATTCAGTTTACCGGTGGCAGGATACTTGTGATGGATGATGAGAAGGCTCTTTGTGATGTAGTCTCCAATATGCTTGAAAAGATAGGGCTTGAGGTGGAATGCACCAATAATGGTACTAAAGTTATTAATATGTACAAGAAGGCAAAAGACTCCGGGCAGCCGTATTTTGCTGTGATTCTGGACTTGACGATTCCTGGCGGAATGGGCGGCAAGGAAACAATGGAACAATTAAGCAAGATAGACCCGGACGTGAAAGCAATAGTTTCCAGTGGCTATTCCAACGATCCGGTGATGGCCGACTTCAGGAAATACGGCTTTAAAGGCGTGGCGTCCAAACCGTACAGAATTGAAGAACTGAGGTTAGCCCTGCATTCGATGATGCATTAGACCTGACGAGAGACCGGTCAATGGTCCTCATTCAAGACAGAGAATCCATTGGTTTTCTTTTACTGCATGGATAACAATTCTACTCAATAATGTCAGCTACCCGGGTTTCTATTTGTATTGTTGTGACCGCTTGCGTTGATTGTAATATTGATAAGCTCATACAGAAACTGTTGCTCAAGCCACTATCTGAAGAGGACAAAAAGGTATAGATTGGAATCCAACGGGATTAATGCTTAATAAAGATCAGGGCCTGGTTTGTTATCGATGGCATGTAAGTTGAACTGGCGTATTTGCCCGGATAGTGAAAGACAGACTTCCATGAAAGATACAGCAGGTAGCAGGGCAGGCACTGGCGGCTGTTTAGCGCCGGGTAATGATGAAGTGTCCCGGTTAAGAGAAGAAAACCTGCTGCTGCGCCAAAGGCTGGATGAACTGAACGAAAGCCATGCGCAAGCTGTCCGGAATAATTTCGCTGTCCAGTCACTCACCGATCTACCCGTGCTATTCCTGGATTCTAAACTTCGTATCACCTCCCACTCAAACGATTTTATCCATTTAACCCGCCGTATCAGCGACCTCACACAAAGAAATCAATCAATCCGCAAGCTGCTCTCGCATTCGGATTATAAAAAGCTTAAAAACTACCTGAATCGTCTGGCTGAACTCGATAAGCTGGATTACGACAGCGGAGAGCCCTGGAATCTGGCATACCAGGGACCTTCGGCCGAAGACCTCGACAACGGCTTCTGGCAGTCAATTCCTAAATATAAGTCCTGTCAGTGGCATATTACCGGGCAGGGACAGGCAACGGCTATAATCCACCAGGCGCATACCCTGGAAAGGGATGACTGCTATTTGATGAGCAGGGACGAGTTCGGACTTGGCGACGAGGACGTTCGTCTGTGCTGCAAGTTGCGGACTCCTTCAAATCCGGAGCATATCCGTGACATGTCAGTGTTGCTCAACGGCACAACCACCGGCAAAAACCTGCTCTGCGACATTACCGGATATACGGTGCTGAATGGATCGACCGGAAATACGGTTGGAGGCATCCAGCGCAGGACTGCGTTTATGGTGTCAAATAAGGAAACTCTGGAACCGGATACTGAGTACTACCTTGAAGCGGAGAGGGTGGGAGGCAGAATAAGCCGCCGGCTGAAAAATCTCAGCTCCGGCAAGGATCTGGAGCACTTGTACGCAATCGACAGCAAGGCTGTTTACGACGGGACAGGGAAAGTCGGTTTTACAACCTTCAGTGGTGGAATGGAAATCAGCGAAATAAAAATCCATACGCGGCCTTCTAAATTCAAGATCGGGCAGTTCAAGGTAATAATGGATGAAGAGGTCGGGATTGCCGACCCATTCCAGGACATGGCCGGCAGGACTTTCAAACTGCGTATCGGCCGGAGTTTGCTCGCCGGGCACATGAACTACACTGTAATGTTCGAGGAAACGACGCAGAACAGAGAAGCTGAGCGGGCACTCCAGCGGAGCGAGGAGTTATACAGGGAACTATTCGAGAATATCAACAGCGGCGTGGCTATTTACAAAGCGGTTGATGACGGTGATGATTTTGTGTTCATGGATTTCAATACCGGCGCCGAGAAGATGGAGAGTGTTCCGCGCGGAGAAATATTGGGCCGGCGGGTCACGGAAGTTTTTCCCGGAGTAGAAGAATTCGGTTTGCTGGCTGTTTTTCGCCGTGTCTGGCAAACCGGCAAGCCCGAGAATTATCCGATTACCTTTTACACGGACGAAAAACACAAGGGATGGCGCAAAAATTATGTCTCCAAGCTTCCCGGTGGCGAAGTCGTGGCCATATTCGAGGATGTTACAGAGTTGATGCAGACCATGGAGCGGCTGGAAACAAGCCGAAAGAATTACAAAGACTTGTTCAATAACGCCGCCGTTGGTATCACTCGAACGACATGGCAGGACGGTACAATTTTAGCAGCCAACGAGGTAGCGGCCAACCTTTTTGGATATGACACTGTTGAGGAATTCCTCTCCGGGTTCAAAGCATCGCAAGCATATTGTGATCCCGGCCGCAGACGTGAACTTCTGGAAGTGCTGAAAAAAAACAAGCGGGTGGACAACTTTCCAATCGAATTCCTGAAGCGGGATGGAAGCAAAATCTGGACCGAAGTATCGTCACGATACTACCCGGAGCAAAATTATCTCGAAGGCGTGGTGATCGATATATCCGAACGCCACGAGCGGGAGCAGGCTATCCGGAAACTGAATGCCGAGCTGGAAGAGCGTGTCAGGAAACGCACTCACCAACTGGAGCAGGTTAACAGCGAGCTGGAGAGTTTCACCTACTCGGTCAGCCACGACCTTCGCACTCCCCTGCGCGGTATCGCCGGATTTGGCCAGGCCCTGTTGGAGGATTGTTCAGCTTCACTTGACAAACAGGCTGGCCAGTACGTTGGCCGGATGATTGCCGCCAGCAAGCGGATGGGGCAGCTTATCGATGAGCTGCTGATGCTCTCCAGGGTTAGCCGGAGAGCAATCATCCCCAAGAGGGTGAACCTTAGCCGCCTGGTTGGCGCGGCGATAAACAAGTTGCGGGATGAGGCTCCGGCCAGGAAAGCTCAAATAACTATTGAGCCGGATATCTATTGTCAGGCTGACAGGGCACTGATGGAAACCGTGGTGGATAACCTGATGTCCAATGCATGGAAATTCACCGGAAAACGAGATATCGCGGAGTTGGAATTTGGTTGTCGCGCAATTGATGGCGAACAGGTATTTTTTGTCCGTGACAATGGCGCGGGATTCGAGAAGGAATATAGTAATAAACTGTTCCAGCCCTTCCAGCGCCTGCATTCCCAAAGCGAATACGAGGGGCATGGGGTAGGTCTGGCCTCGGTGCAAAGAATAATTCATCGCCACGGGGGCCGCGTATGGGCCGAGGGGAAAGTCGATCAAGGGGCCACTTTTTTCTTTACCCTCAACCCAACCTTCGAAGGAGGTCAAGATGCGGGAAAAACTGATTCTGCTGGTTGAGGATAACCCCGATGACGCCGAATTGACCTGCAGGGCACTGGAAAAAAGCAATGTTCTCAATAGAGTCGATGTAGTTAGTGACGGGCGGCAGGCGCTGGATTATCTTATGCACCAGGGAAAATACAAGGATCTGGACAGTGATCATTGCCCGGAACTGGTGCTGCTTGATCTTAAACTGCCCAAAATTGATGGCCTGGAAGTGCTGAAAGCCATCCGGGGTCACGAACCGATAAAACTGCTCCCGGTCGTTATCCTCACCTCTTCCGACGAGGAGCGCGATATCGTTGAGAGCTACAGCCTGGGCGCCAACAGCTACATCCGTAAGCCGGTGGATTTCAAACAGTTTACTCAAGCCATCGATCACCTTGGGCTTTACTGGCTGGTACTGAATCATGCACCTGAATTAAACAAGGGCAACCTGTGATGGCGGAAAAAATCCGCATATTGTTGCTGGAAGACAGTCTGGATGATGCGTTTCTGGTCGAGAGAGAGTTGAAAAAAAGCGGCTTCGATTTTGAGATGCAGCGGGTGGAAACGGAGCAGTATTTCAGGGATGCTCTCGACAACAGGCAATGGGATCTTGTTCTGGCGGATTTTAATCTGCCAGCTTTCAGTGGGCCGCAAGCCCTGGAAATTGTCAAGGAGCGCCATCCCGGCCTTCCGCTGGTGCTGGTGAGCGGAGAGGTGAAAGTTGAAGATGCCGTCCAGGCGCTCAACAACGGAGCCGTCGATTTTGTCCAGAAGCAGGTGCTGGCCAGGCTGGGCCCGGTGGTAAAAAGAGTACTCGAGGACGTGCGTAAAAAAAATGAGCACAGATTGTTCGAGCAGCAATTGATCAGCAGCGAGTACAAGTATCGCACCATGTTCGAATCAATGGCTCAGGGTATTATCTATTTTGACATGCAGGGGCGGGCTATCTCTTCCAACCCCGCTGCCCGTGAAATACTCGGTGTGGATGCCGGGCAGTTGCATAAGATGGATTTCACTGATGAAAGAGTAGGGCGTATCAAGGAAAACGGGGAACCGTTCGGAATCGACCAGTTACCCGTTGCGAGAGTAATCCGCCAGGGGAAACCCGTTAAAGGTACAGTGATGGGGATATTTAACGTTAAACAGGATAAATATCGTTGGATCAGACTTGATGTCATCCCCCAATATGAGCAGGGCAGTAGTGAGCCGGCTTATCTCTTTGCTACGATGGAAGATATAACGGCAGAGAAAAAAGCCGAGGAAAATAAACGCAAGCTGCTCGAAGAATTGTACCAGGCCCAGAAAATGGAGTCGGTGGGACGGTTGGCAGGCGGGGTGGCCCACGATTTCAACAACCTTCTCACGGCTATTATCGGCAACGCGGACCTGGCCCTGAACACGATCGAACCGGATAACACGGTTTACGATGACCTGCGGGAAATTAAAACCACCGCCGAGCGTGCCGCTGATCTCACCCGCCAGTTGCTGGCCTTCTCACGCCGCCAGATCGTTGAGCTGAAGATTGTCGATATTAACAAAATTCTGTTGGAAGTAGATAAGATGTTGCGGCGGCTGATCGGTGAGAATATCGAACTGATAACTCGTACGCAAGAGGACCTCTGGCGGGTGAAAATCGATCCCGGACAACTGGAACAGGTGCTCACCAATCTGGTAGTCAACGCTCAGGACGCCATGCCCGGGGGCGGCAAGGTGATTATCGAGACCGCCAACGTCACTATAGACAGCTCCTATACCGCCACGCATGCCAATTCCGTTCCGGGAGAATATGTGATGCTGGCTGTTAGCGACACCGGCTGCGGAATGGACAAGGAAACCGCCAAACATATTTTCGAACCCTTCTTTACCACAAAGGAAAAGGGTAAGGGCACTGGACTGGGTTTGTCCACCTGCTATGGCATAATCAAGCAGAACAAGGGAAATATCTGGGTCTATTCCGAACCGGACCGGGGCACTTCAATAAAAGTCTATTTACCCAGGACTCAGGGAGTGGACGATAATAAAAAAGTGCGTAAAATGTCAGAAATATTACCAGGTGGCACGGAAACCGTGCTGGTGGTAGAGGACGAATATGCAGTCCGGCAGGTTATCACCAGGACCCTCGCAGGTGCGGGTTATACTGTGATCGAGGCCTCAAACGGCGAGGAGGCCCTGAGCTTGGCGGTCGAGCGTCTGGATGAAATTCAATTGCTGATAACAGATGTCGTGATGCCCAGGATGGGGGGGGAGGAACTGGGTAAGAAGCTCAATGAGCTTAAACCCGGTCTGGATGTGCTGTTCATCTCGGGTTACACCGATAATTCAATCGTGCACCAGGGCATACTGGACGAAGGGATTAATTTTATTCAGAAACCGTTCAAGCCAGTTAATCTTCTTGAGAAAATCCGCACAATCCTCGACTGAACTTCTATTTGCCTGTGCCGGATATAGTTGCCAGCGAGTCCGCGATACGATACGCGCCACGAGCCTGCTCAGGCCGGCCAAGTTCCTCCAGCAGATGGCCCATCAGGCTGTAAGTGTCCGCTGTGGGCTGGACCCGGTTGGCCACTGAAACGAAATCGAGCGCCCGCTCCGGCTGTTGCTTGTCCTGCCAGTAGATCAGCGCCAGGCTCAGGCTCGCTCCGTAAATTTGCTCCACGTTTTCAGTGATCAGATGCTTGTAATGTTCCACCGCCTCGTCCGTGCGCCCGGCCTTGAACAGGTTGGCCGCCAGACGCCCCTCTATCTTGCGTGGCTCCGCATTGTCGGCCAATCTGTTCTTGAGCAGTTCTATCGCCTCTTCCACCTTGCCACGGGAATATAGCAATCCCTCCAGGGCCAGGATTATATCTGTCCGGCCGGGCCTGTACTCCAGGGTTTTGCGCAGCAGGCTCTCAGCATCTTCCAGCCGGTTTTGCCCTTTGTAAATGTCACTTACTATCAGGATACTGCTGAAATCGATAGGGTTGATTGCAAGGCCGCGGTTGTAAGAACGCAGCGCGGCCTCCACATTATCCATGTTATAATAAGCCCAGCCAAGGTTGAAATAGGCATAGGCGTAGGTGCTGTCGCAATCGACTGCCCGGTCGAGAACCCTGCGAGCGGAACTGAACCGGTGCGATTTGTTAAGGCGTGTCCCGAGAATATTATAGTGGAATGCGTCTTCCGGCAGAATAGGAGTAGGAAACTCGCCAAGCAGGCTGTCAACTTCCGCCAGGCTCCCGGCCTGCAACATCACAGGAGTGAGTTCCCCGAACCGGTCGTAGCGATAGTGGCGTTGCTGATACAGCCAGGCATTCCAGACAAGCGCCAGCCCGATAGCAACCAGGGCGACCTCTCGTCCGCGGGCAGCGGAGAGTCTTTGCTGAACCTCTTGCGCGCCAAGTGCGAATGCCGCGAAAATCACTGCCGGCGCCACAAGGTAAGTCCACTGACCGCCAGCCAGAAGGTACGCCAATGAGCTTAAAGCCAGCAGTCCAGCCGCCACCGTTGGTCTGAAAAACAACACTCCCACCACGAACGGTACCATGCTGATCGCTTCTAGCGGACGTCCTGTCACAACAAAATGCACCAGGGCCAGCACCGCCAGAAATCCCGCCAGCGCCACATGGACTCCCCACTTGCGCCAGTTCCCTTTCGACTTATCCGCATTCGCCGCCACTGTCCAGGGAGTTATCCGGGGCCCACCGGTGGCTATCCCCCAGACCAGCAGGGCAATCATGGCAAAATGCCAGATCTCGTTGGGGCTGAATGGCAGCCAGGCCCCGAAAGAACCGAGCTTGAGATGAGTCAGCATATGGAGCGGAAACAGCAGTGGCAGCAGGAAAGCCGGCCAGCCCCTCACCGCCCGATGGCGGATCAGCAGAAATACGGCCAGGAAATCCACCGAGACACTGATCCAGGCCACGATACCCACAAACGGAGTTTCAACAAAATAGGGGTTCTTGATCGGGAAAACCCAGACCCACCACTGAGCCGACGCCGCGGCCGCTTCCACGGCGTAGGCGATAGCGCCCATCATAAAACCCGCCAGGCCTATCAAGCGGAAGAGACCTATCTTTTCCTGGCCCCGCCGGCCCAGTACCCACTCCGCTGTGCTCCAGCAGATATAGAGCGCGAATATCCAGCCGATACATTCCTGCAGGGATGCGTTCCAGAGCCGGATTGCAGGGCGAAGGAACAGGTAGGGAAGCGTGTCGCCATCAAGGAAGGTGGTGATTATCCAGAGAATCGTGTTTCCGCGCAGCAGGCCAAAACCGAAACAGAGGCCGAAAAAGGCAATAGTCACACCACGGCCGCGGTAGCGCCACGAATGCAGAAACATCATTACCAGCAGCAGGCTGCTCGGGAGCATCAATAACAGGTGCATGCCTCACTCCTCACTCAATAATTCCCGCCGGCCCTCCGGCGTCGTCCATGATGCGGTCAGTTTAGCGATTTCAGCCGGTGTTAGCGTTGCAGGCGGCGCAGAATTTCCAGATATTTATCCGCCTCTTCAATCCGCCCCATCTTTTCCAGGGTTAGCGCCAGGTTGCTGTATGCGGCTGGCTGCATCGGGTTGAGCTCGATAGAGCGTCCGTAGTACTCCAGCGCCTGCTCCAAATCGCCCCGGTTTGTCAGGAGCACACCCAGGTTCAGGTATGCCAGCGAGTTGAACGGGTCTTTCTCCAGGCTGAGGCGGTAGAGCCTCTCGGCCTCGGCGCGGTTGCCAAGTCTGAGTTCCAGGTTACCGAGATTGAAAATCGCCGAGCCGTAATCCGGGCTGGCGCTGATCGTGCGGCGGAATAATTCCTCGGCGGTGGACATGTCCCCGGCGCGGTAGCGTACCAGTCCCAGGTTCAGCATCGTCTGGGGGCTGGCCGGATTGAGTTCCAGCGCCCGCCTGAAATTACGTTCGGCCCGGGCTTCCAGCCCCATGTTTGAAGCGCACACTCCGAGCTGGAACCAGCTTTGGGCGTGCTCGGGGATAATCCTGGTCACCTGGCCGAACCACTGACTGGCTGTTTCGATATCTCCGATTGAGTAATAATATTCGCCTAACTGGTAGCGCACCACGAAATCGTCGGGGTCCCTGCCGGCGATATCCCGCAGAGAGTCGGCGTCAGGCACCGGGGGAGCCGCGAAATGACGGATGTAGTCGTCCTCGGGGTTGCGTGCCAGCGCCTTGCGGTAGAGGTTGATTGAGGCCGCGGGCTGCTGATATACCCAGGCGGCGAACTTGCCCTCGTAGAAATCTATTCGCGGCTCGTACCAGTTATTTATCCTCTCTGCCAGGGCCAGCATGCTGTCAGCCGGAGCATCGCCACCGTCCCACTGTGTGTAGCCGGTAATCGGCTCCAGGTTGTCCATCATCCAGCGATATGTCTCCGTTGGCACCGTGGGGGCCATCGTGCGGCTGAACTCTATCACCGGACGGCTGTCCGTGTTCAGGGGAGCATCGGCGGTAAGCTCCTGCATCCTGCGTGGACCCATCATAAACAGCGAGGCCAGCGAGAGCGGATGGTCCAGGAACACCTCGGCCAGATCGGCTTTCACTTTGGGCTGGTTCATCAACTTTCGCCAGCGAGGGTAGTCGATTACGGTCTCATCGCTGGTGCCAAGCAGGATTACATTTGCCGGGTTGCACCACCACAGGCTGCTCTGGGGGAATACTTCCACAAAAGAGCGCAGCAGGCTCTTGAACTCCATCAGGGTCATCCCGTTGGTTGGCAGCCAGGCACAGACAGTGCCGCCGGGCTTGAGAGCACTACGGCAGAGCTGGTAGAAGTCCATCGTGTAGAGCATCGGACTCAACTTGGGATGGATCGCGTTGAAACTGATCACGTCGTACTCTTCGTTGCTGGTCAGGATCAGGTTACGCCCGTCGTTGAACACGATCTTCACACCCGGGCTGTCGAGTACCCCGTGGTTCTCGGGCAGAAAATATTCGGCCGTGGAGGCTTCCTCGGGCACCAACTCCACGCACTCTATCCTCGGCAGGTCGTAACGGGTGGCGGTGTAGAGCGTACTGCCGAAACCGAACCCCACCACCAGCATGCTCTGAGGATCAGGGTGGAACAGGAGCGGAAGATGGGAGAGCAGCTTGTGGATTACGATATCATCGAACCCTGTGTAGGCCGTGCTTTCGCCGTTGATATTGAGTTCCCTGCCCCCATCGATATTGCGCAGCACCGCCACGCTGGCCTCTGTGGTCTCGTTAACATACATGATTTCCTTGCCGGTATTCGGCAGGCTGAACCGCACGATCGGCCCCATCGAGCCGGAGGCCATCACCCAGATCATCACGGCTGCCAGCGCCACGGGTCCGGCCACGGCCAGGCGCAAACGAAGACGGCCTTTGCCGCTTTCCAGCTTAAGCGCCCAGAGCGCCAGGGCAGCGTTCAGCAGCGATACCGCCACCAATGAGCCGCTGATTCCGAACAGCGGGAGCAGCACTGCGCCCGCGGCCAGCGAGCCCAGGATAGTACCGACAGTGTTGGCCGCGTACAGTTGGCCTACTCCGCTGCCCAGTTTCTCGCACCTGGAGATATAAAGCCGGTTGACCACCGGGAACGCCACACCCATCGCCAGTGTGGGAATCCCCAGCACCAGCAGGCAGAGCGAAAACTTGACCATCGTGACCTGGTTCCAGCTGTTGGCCCCGAACCAGAGATTGAGCTGCTGGTAAATTTCGGGCAGGCGCTCGATCATCGGCAGGCTGGCCAGCCCGGCCACGGCTATTATCCATTGGAGTGTGCCGAACACGAGAAACAGCCTGCGGAACCGGTCGACCAGGGGAGTGACCGCCAGCGAGCCCAGAGCGATTCCAGCCAGAAAACAGGTCAGGATAATTGTGAAAGCGTGGGTAGAGAGGCCGACAAAATAGATCAGTGCCCGGGTCCAGAGCACCTGGTAAACCATCGCGGCAAACCCGCTGAGTGCAAACATCAGCGGCACCATCCTGATTGAGCGAACCGCATAAGCGGGAGCATCCCCGCTCTTTTTCTTCTGTTGCGCCATCGCTTTGGGCGCTGCGGCGAAAACCAGCACAATCGTGGCCAGCGCGGCGGCCACCAGGTTCCCGCAGGCGGCTATTATCACGCTCACGGTTTCCCCGAAAAGCATGATCAGCCAGAAGCCGGTGGCCAGCGTTCCGATAACCGCGCCCACCGTGTTGAGGCCGTACAGCGTACCGATCCTGGCGCCAAGCTCACCATGTGAGCGCACCAGGTAACGTCCCACAATAGGCAGCGTGCCACCCATCAGGGCGGTGGGAATCATCATGATAGCCGCGCTGAGAAAGAGGCGGACCAGCAGCAGCAGCACACCGCTGTCAAGACCCAGGCCGTGAAAATATTTGTAAACTCCATCGAGCACGGGCAGCAGACCCAGGCTGATAACCACGCCCATGGCGGCAATGCCCAGTTCGATCAGCACATAAATCCGCAGCAGCTTGTCCGAGCGGTCGGCAAGCCGCCCGAACAGCCAGCTTCCCAGCGCCAGGCCGCCCATGAACACGGCCACAACCGTGCTTACCGCGGTTACCGTATTGCCGAACACCAGTACCAGCTTGCGCATCCACAAAACTTCGAAAGCCAGACCGCTGGCTCCCGAGAACAGGAAGCAGATATAGAGCAGAATATTGATTTTCTGTCGATTCATCCCAAAGACCCGGTAGAAATTTTATAATGAACGATGTGGTTAATTACCATCAGCAAGCACTTTCAGCCACCGCCTTAACGGCTCGAAAGTAACAGGTCAATCTGCAAATAACAAAATAAATTGCTGAACGCACGGGATAAGGACAGTAAACGGACAAAAACCGGCCTGGTTCGGGGGTGATTACTCGAAAATAATTCCTCGCAGCTTTGCAACGGTCTTTGTAGACCAAGGGGGGATCGATCTCCCGGTTGCTTCAACCTATCCTGACACTTACCCTCTATTATACAAGGGGGGAAGCGGCCTCTCCCTTTGCCAAAGGGGGATTGAGGGGGATTTTTCAGCTACCTCGCGGCTCTGCCGCGGGGTAGCTCATTAACCTCAAAAGCCGGTCGCTGATTTCAGCAACCGGCTTTTTTGATATTTATAATTAACCAGGTCCTGCGTTATTCGTCAGATAGCTCCACCTCGCGATGAGCTTCGGCGGCGCGGTAGATCGTCTCAATCAGCAGCCCGGTCTTGCGGGCATCCTCTCCGCTCACAGCCGGGCTTCGGTCCTCGTGTACCGCGGAGCAGAAATCATCGATAATAGCCTCGTGGCCGCTGGTGTCTGTCACAGCAGCGCCGCCCGCACCGGCCCCGCTGTGGATCGTCTCGGCAACCTTAACATCAGGCCGCTCAACCCCCTCCACATCCCAGCCCGCAATCTCGTCGTTGACTGTCAGCACGGAACCGTGCTCGGCGTGAATCTCAAGGCGTACCGGGTAGCCGGGTTTGGTCACCGTGCTGGCCACTATCGTACCGATCATCCCTGAGGCCCAGGTAAGGATTGCAGCCCCGTGGTCCTCCACCTCAATCCCACTGTGAGCAAGCAGACCGGTGACCGCCTGCACCCTGGAGGGCAGGCCGAAAAACCAGGTGAGCGTGTCCACGTTGTGGCTTGCCTGCTGGATAAACGGTCCGCCGCCGTCCACTTCCAGAGTGCCACGCCAGGCGCCGCTGTCGTAGTAGTCCTGGCCTCTAAGGAACTTAACGCTAAGGTCGGCGGCGTAGAGTTTGCCCAACGCGCCACTGTCGAGCAGCTTTTTCATCGCCATATTGGCCGGACTCATCCGCCGTTGGAAAGCCACGCCCAGACGAACGCCGGCCATGCGGCAGGCCCCGATCATATCGTCCATTTTGGCAATCGTAACATCCAGCGGTTTCTCGGTCAGCACGTGCTTGCCCAACTCCGCCGCTGTCAGTGTGTCGCGGCAGTGCAGGCCGTTGGGGGTTGCCAGCATAACAGCATCGAACTCCACGCCTATTTCTTCCAGGCCGCCGCCGCTTGCGCCCAGCGAGTGCTCGGCAGCGTAGGCCTCCGCCCGGCCGATGTCGCGGCTGACAACTCCGACAATCTCCGCCCCGTCCACATTGGCCGTGGCGTTAACGTATGTTCCGGCGATATTGCCGGTTCCTACCAGCACGAATCTGACTGGTTGCATTTGCCACGCTCCTTAATAACTGATTATTCATTCCTTACAATGCGAGTTCCATCTCAAGTCAGCTTGACCCATTCTTTTTCCGCAGCTTCAATAGCCTCAACAGTGTAACGTACATTCAGCCGGGGCTGGTCGTCATACTTTGGAAACATCCCCACCACCACGGCGTCGCCCGGCTTGATCCTGGCAAACGCCCACTTGAATGCCTCGGCCGCTTCCTGCTGCGAACCGGCATTGCGGCCGCAGCCAAGAATCTTGTATGCCAGGCACATCCTGTCTGTTTGCTGGATAAAGCGGCAGATGCGCTCCGGGTCGTCGGGATGGAACTCCTCTTCCTCGAACTTGCCGCTTACAACCGCGCTTTCTCTGGGTTTGCGGGCCACGTTATAGAACGGAGTCATGTAGAAATCCAGGTCCCAGCCGGCGCTTTCCACGTGGTCGAAAATCTCAGGGATATGGGCGGCCATGCCCACCTGGACACCGGTGTCGCGCATGGTTTTAAGGTACTCCCGGACATCATCGATCCGGCCCTCGCGCCAGTACTTGTCGGTTTCGGTACCGTGAAAATAAATTCCCTGTGCGCCGAACGCCGCTATCATCTTGATGTTGTGGTGAATGTCGTGCATCTCGCTGGCGGTCTGGGCGATAAACTGGATATCCTCGCCCCGGCGATGCAGCAGTTCCAGGCAATGCAGTATGCGATGGTAGTCACCCCGGCCCTGGAACGTGTCGATTCCGGTTTTTTTGCATTGTATCAGCGTATCGACAATCCGTTCAGGAGTAAAATAACTCGCCATATCGTTGTTCAACGGCTCGCTGAAATGGCTGTTCCAGACAAAAGGATTGCCACCGACGATCAGGCGTGAGACCCTGTGTGGGCCGAAAGGCACTGTGGGAAGTGCGCCCGAAGCATGTTTTTCACTCATTATTTTCTATCTCCAGTATCGCTGAATTTTACAGCGAGCACAGTTTTCGCAGTTTTCGCAGCTTGTAGCGCGGGGAGTCTTCAATCGCCTGTTTATGTTCAGTTCCCGTTGCCGCGGCCGGACTCTGAATCATCCGGAACCATAGGCTCCACATGGACAGTAACATCGTATAGGTTGCCCAGTTCGTCGCGGATAGCCGCCTCCACCGCGCTGGCTATCCGGTGGCCTTCCAGCACGCTGATCCGGGGATCGACCTTGATGTGCAGGTCGGCGATTATCTGAGCTCCCAGGTAGCGGGCGCGCACCTTGTGAAGTCCGCGTACCCCCTCCTGTGCAACAGATACGTCCCAGATTCGTTCGATTACCCGAGGCTCGGGAGCGGTGTCGATAATCCCGTGAAACGCTGCGCGGGCAATATCCACACCCACCTTGCCCACCAGCAACGAAACGCCGATCGAGGCCAACGGATCGAGAATGACCAGCGAGGGGTGCAGCCTTGCGCCGGCTATCGCTACCAGAGTGACCACGGATGTCATCGCATCACTGCGGTGGTGCCAGGCGTTGGCCACCAGTGCGCCGCTTTCAAGCTTGCGTCCCAGGCGATGAGTGGCGCGGAACAGCCATTCCTTGGCCGCGATACTTACCGCCGAGATAATAAGTGTCAGCAGCGATGGCGCGGGCAGCGACGGTTGATCGAGAGCCTTTACCGAGGAGACCACCATCCAGACGGCGAACGCCATCAGCAGGCCGCCGGTTATCAGCTCCGCCAGCGTTTCTATCTTTTTGTGGCCGTAGGGATGGTCGGTGTCGTAGGGCCGGTTGCCGTAGTAAAGGCCCAGCGCCACCACCGCATCGGTGGCCAGGTCGCTCAACGAGTGCAGCCCGTCGGCAACCAGCGCCCTGCTGTTTCCGAAAATACCGGCGGAAACCTTGGCGGCGGCAAGCAGGATGTTTATCACCGCGCCCAAAGCGGAAATGCCAAGACCTGAGGATGTGGCCCAGTTTTGACGGCTTTTGCTGCCCATCTGATTTACGCGTGCTCCCCTGGGGCTGATTGTCTGGCGGCGGGGGGATGCTGAATCAGTAGTTTCCCCACCGGAAAGGTGTTAACGGGCAACCGTTTATGTAATAATCTAATCCGCTGCCGCTACATCACTAATTTGGTGGATTCAGCTGGATTAGTCAAGAGGAGGCCCCGGCCTAAAGAGCCGGAATACCGCAGCTCCAGGGCGCTGATCTTTAAGTCCGGGTTACTCAGGCAGGGTTTTCGCCGCGCCCCTTCACCCGTCCAAGGCCGAACACGCCTAAACCAGCCAGCAGCAACACGATAGCCAGACTGTAGAATATCCAGCCCATGCCATACATGTCGCCGATCCAGCCGCAGACAGGTGCCGCCAGCGCACCCACACCCAGGTTCAGGCCGAATTTGACCCCGTAACTGGTGCTGCGCCAGGCTGGAGGAGTGGCCCGGGCCAGCATCTGGTTTTCCAACGGTTGGCTGGAGAAGAAAAAGAAGAAGAACACGCACATGCCCACAATCAGCGGCCAGCCACCGAACAGGGCGGCGATCAGCAACAGGGGAGCAAACACGGGCACGACTCGTTTGTAAATCTTGAACGGGTCTATCTTATCCGAGAGGTAGCCGCCCCAGATCTGCCCCAGACCGCCGATTGTCAGGGAGATCGAGGCGAACAGCCCGCCGGCCACCACCGCGCCCAGCGTTTCCACCTCGAACCGTTCGCCGATAAACTTGGGCAGGTAAGTCATCACGCCGCGATACACGAAGCCGAGCACGATCATGATCCCGTAGAGCCATATCAGCGTGCGCCTGGTGGCGGCTGCGATAGTTGGTTTAACCTTGTTACCGTGCTCGTCCAGCTCGTGATGAGCTATCCGGATCGGGAAAAACAGCAGCACCAGGCCGCACATGGCGCTCATGACCGCGGGCACCATAAACGCAGTCTGCCATCCGTAACGAACTCCAAGCAAACCAGCCAGAAACGGGCTGGTAGCCAGGCCGATACTGCCGAAAATCCCGTGGATTCCCATCACCATGCCCTGCCGTCGCACGCCCATGGAGATCAGGCCCAGACCCGAGGGATGGTAGAGGCTGAGGAACAGCCCCAACAGGGCCAGCGAACCGGCAAGTTGCCAGAGCGAGTTTGAAAAGGATGCCAGCAGACAACTGGCCGATGAGCCGAAAAAGAAGAGCAGAAAGATGCGGTAGCTGTCCCAGCGGTCAGAGAGGAAACCGGCGGGGAAACTGCCCACGCCCAACATCACCAGGCCCGGGAACACCAGCAGTCCGGCCTGAGCCAGGTTGAGATCGAAAGCCACCAGCAGCAGCGGCAGGATGCCCGCGTAGATCAGTTCCATCACGTGCATCATCCCGTGGCCCAGACTGGTAAACCAGATCACCCGCCGCTCGTAGGGGAACCCGCCGTCACCTTCCGCTTCCGTGGTTTCGAAACTCATTCGCTAGTACCCGTTCTCATTGCGGTGAAAATCAGAAAGTGAGATACGCGCCGATCCTGACCTGGACGATATCCGTGGCTGAATAGGCAGTGTCGTAGCGGATCGCGGCGTTTCCGAGATGCTCAATTGAACCTTTTTTAAGGTATTCGGCCTCGCCGCCCTTGATATAGCTGAACTTGAAATCCAGCAGCACCTCGCGAATGTCCACCTCCGGAACGGTTTCGCGGCTCTGCCAGAGACGTATTTTCAGTCCGCCGCCGAAGCCTACATTGTAGGTATAGTCGTTGAAATTGGTGCTTTCGGCAATCGGCTCGGAGGGCAGTCTCTGGTTTTCGATTTTGGTCTTGGTGGCGATATAAGTCACCCCGCCGAACACTTCGGCGTAGGGCCGCACCGGGCCACGGCTTTTACCGATTGAAATACCGGGGCTGAAGTGCATCAGGTAGTTGTCGGTAACCACATCCACCACCACGTCCGGGATCGTATAACTGAACGGCTCGCTCCGTCGCTCACGGCCATAGTTGAGGTAGTTGACATCGAAAAAGACAGTGGCCTTTACCGGGGAAGCCTCGCCCATGCTCCAGCCCACCCGTCCGCCACCACCCCAGGCAAACTCGACCTCGTCCTTGAAATCACCGGCCGGCCAGCCCAAGGAGAGGCCCAGCCCGGTCTCAAGCCGTGCCGAGGCCAGCGAGGGAATTAACAGGACAGTAAGCAATAACCGGAAGTAGTCTGCGCATCGCCAGCTCCTGAATAGTTTTTTGGCTAAGCGCCAGCACTGATTGCCATTGGCGCCTGTAATAGGAGAGAGGTAATATAGCAGGAATGATTGTATTGACAAGGTTAAGGAGGCCTGCCCGGGCGGTTGTTCCGCCCGGGCAGGTTGATTGATTCAATGTCTCATATTGTTTTGAACCAAAAGTTTGCGGGTAAGCCATTCGATAAAACTACCGGTAGAGATATTCATCCCTATCCGGCAGTTGGGCGCTTTGCTCTCATCCACCACGGTGTAGCCTTCATCTGTTACCCGTACGTGGGCCTCGCGGAGGCTGACGAACCGGTCGGTGATGGCCATCGCCACCGCCACCGGGTCATACAGCGTTGGATCGCGGCCCTCGGGATGGGGCAGCGACCACAGGGTATAGAGTGCGCTGATAGCATCCGTGAGCGGGGAGTTGCGGTAGAGCAGTTGCAGGCGGCGGTCCTTGTCGAACTTTACCATCGTGGTGACATCCAGCCCGGCCAGGGTGATCGGTACGCCGCTGGTCATGAATAGCTGGGCGCTTGGCACGTCGGCCCTCACGTTCCACTCCGCCGAGGGACGGCTGTCGCCGCTGTAGCCCATATAGAACGAGCCGAACATGGAATAGACCTCTTTGACCAGTTTCCAGGCAGCCGGGTCTTTGCGGATCACATCGCCCAGGTTGGTAACCGGTCCCACGCTGATAATTGTGACCTCGTTGGGATATTTTTTGAGCATGCGGATGATAAAATCGGCAGCCGATTCATTTACCGGGCGGTAGCGCTGGAACCCGTCGCCCCAGTGGATCTGCGGCGGAAGGCCGGCATCCAGCCGGGTGGCCCGGCCCACAGCCACGGGGATCGAGTCCTGACCGGCCTCCCAGAGCATCCGGCAGCTAACCCTGCCGCGTCCCTCGGTGGGGCCATCGCCGACAGTTATCCCCAGCACCTCGAACTCCGGGCTGATCTGCACCAGCGCCTGGGCAAACGCATCATCGATATCTCCGGCCAGATCGGTGTCGAAAATTATTTTCTGGCCGGCAAATAAGCTGCCGGCGTAAAGCAAACCGGTTAACAACAACAGGTTTAAAAATCTCATCTTGCCTCCAGGGGATTATAGCCATTGATGTTTTGCTAAAAAGATATAGTCCCCGATGGCAAAGTAAAGAGTTCCAGCTTCAAGGTGCTTAAATATAGAGCAATAGCGGTGTACTTAACTTTGATTTTCTCTTGTGACGAGGGATTTCTCCGGCCACGAAGCAGAGACGCCGCTAACGGTTGCACTATCCGCTAGCGGCGCTTCTTTTGCCTCTTTCCAGCAGAAACTGTATGGTTTCGTCCTGAGGCTCAACCCCATCTCTCTGAAGGGGGTGGCCCGGGCGCGCAGTAGCATTACAGGAGCGCCCCGGTTGGTTTGAAACTTGATTTGATCACTTGCCTGGTGCGCCGTGTGTTTAATTGACCCACTCACGCTGCACGATTTCTCCACGCAGGCTGATCACCACGGATTCCAGCGGCACTTTACGCGACGATTGCCCGACTGCCTGTTGTGCCAGGCTCAGCAAGCCCATGCAACATGGGACTTCCATAATCATCACGGACAACGTGTTGATATTGGCATCCTCGCACCACGATTTAATTTTTTCCACGTAGACTTCCTGGCCATCATCCAGCTTGGGGCAAGCAATGGCAATGGCCTTTCCTTTGAGAAACTCCTGATGAAAAGCGCCGATAGCGAAGGCACAGCAATCGGCGACCAGGATCACATCCGCACCCTGGAAATATGGCGCCTGAGGGCTGACCAGGTGCATCTGGATCGGCCACTGCCTTAACTCGGAATTGATTTCTACCGGGGCGGCATTATTATCCGCATTATCATCTTTGCTGAAGTCGAGCGATCTCGATCCGGGGCATCCACCTTGATCCATAGCAATTATCTCCTTTTAGAATTTTAACGAAACATTGATTCTGAAAATCCAGGGTATTACCCCCGGGCGTTCAGCCATCGATTTTAATTGGGTACTTCTCTTCCAGGGTCCGGATAAAACCCCCATACTTTTCGGCGCTATCAGGGAGTTTTTCATCCGCCTCGTTGAACTGTGAATACAACTTACCAATCTGGGTGGTGGATAAAATCCTGTCCATCCAGGGGTACAGAATTTCGTCCTCTTTCTTGATATGCTCGGTCAAAAGTTCCCGGTAGGCGGCCAGGTGTTCCCCTACTGTTTCGGCATCCCGCGTACCAGTTGCCTCCACAATTGCCCTGACGTGGCCTCTGCCGGTATCATGATCCTGGTGCATTGCTTTAATGATATCCAAGTCGTCGTCAAAGTATTTAAACAGGATATCCTCTTCTTTGGCGTGGTGATATTTATCGGCGAAATTGCGGATGAAATCGACCACCCCAAGGACCAGCTCTCTTGACCCCGGCGATTCAAGTTCGAGGTTTTCCGTAATGCGAGGTACCAGTGCAAGCAGTCTTTTTATCAGCAGGTGCTCTTCGACCAGCCTTTTAACCGGTGGAGAATACTTTATCTCAGTGGAAGTTGCCTGGCGTTTCCGGGTGATCCTGGGAATATCAATTTCACGGTCCGGGTAGATCGCTTTGGCAATTCTCGCCATCAGCAGTTGCTCGTCTTCCGGCACCAGGTTGTGTATCTCAACGATATCGGTCAACAGGCAATCTCCCACGTTGCACGGTGCACAGCCGATATCGTAATCATTCAGGATGTCTTCCACCGCTGGAAATTGGGTAATTACATCCTTGATGCCCTTGTTCAGATACTCTTGCATGTCCAGTTCTCCAAAATTTAAGCGCGAGGTCCCGCCAGGCAGCATTCGTAGCATGTCCGGTTCAGGCCTCTTAAACAAACATTCCCCATATCAAAACCGGCTTTTAAACCTTCACCCTGCCGGTGTCCCATGCTTTACCTCTTCGATACGTAATATACGTATTTTTCCTCCAAACGCTACACTTTTGTCCAGATTCAAAACCACGTACAGTCTTGATATGGTGAATGCTGGTTCAATTGTACTGCGCAGTGCGGGATATGCAGCGCAACGAAGTAGATGAACTTATTACAAAGGCATCAGCCATTGATCGAAAAATTTAACCAATTCCTCGAACATCTCAGGAGTTAACGAGTGTTTGCCGGGCGGGCGGTAGGCTACAAGGGCCTCGGGCCTTCCGGCGCGCTCATAGGCAGGGCGCGCTTTTTCCAGCAACTCTTCCACGCCCTCCCTGCGCATTCCGATATCATCGAGCGGAGCGGCGATAAAATAGGGCCGGGGGGCCTGGGCCGCCACCAGTTCCGGCTGGTCGAAATGCTGAAGAATCCGGGGAACCCACCAGTAAACGCCGTGATAACCGGGTGTGCCGATTTCGAGCATATGACGCAGCGTGCCCACTCCGCCGCACAAAGGGGCGGCGGCCGCGAACCGGCTGTCTGCGGCGGTGCTGTAGAAAGTGGTGATCCCGCCGAAACTCATGCCCGTGCAGCCGATCCGTGCCGGATCGACGTCATCCAGGGTGGCCAGGTAGCTTAGCGCCTGACGGATCTCGTGGGCGTGCATTCCCTGGCTGGTAAAGCCTTGAATTAAAGCGGCCTTACTCTGGTTGCTGCCGCTGAAACCTCTGTCTCCCAGGCCCCGCTGGGTCATCGCTAGGGTAACATAGCCTCTGCGGGCCAGTTCCGCCGCCCAGCCGATCATCCTGTTGTGGGGAGGCCGGGGAGAACCCCCGCGGCCCAGGGATACATACTCCCCGATACCGAAATCCGGCCGGGTGAGCACTACCCTGTCGCCGCCAGTGCCGGAGAGGCAGATCACCGCCGGGAGTTTTTTACTTTTAGCGTTGGTGGGACGGCAGACATAGGCCGGCACCCACTGGCCGAAAATAGTCGGCCAGCGCACTTCCTGGCGCGTGTAGCCATCGAACTGCTCCACTTCACCCTCCACCGCCTGCACATCCGGCGCACCGGGATGGATATTCAGCACGGCGCAAAGCTCCTCACGCACGCTGTTCGGCTCACCAGCGGCGGCATGCACCTTGGCGTAAAACTCATCCCAGACAGGTACCGGCGCACCGAACACATTTTCAGTAAGTCCAGTGGCCACTTTGATAGTGCCGAACGTGCGGGAAAAGTCGAAATTACCTCGTTCATCCAGCGAGGGGGCCGGGCTGTCGAGCCAGTTGAGCATCTCCGGATGGGCCAGGGCGGCCACGGCGGTCAGGTCGGCGATATTGAACGGCTCGTCCATCTGCCAGCGATTGGTCATCATCAGCAGGTTGAGGTAATCACCCAGCGGCCCCCTTCCTCTAAGGGCACGGGCGCTGTGGTGTTTGGTCTGAAACAGCATGTTGTTTCCGCAAGGGATGTAGAGCAGTTTTACTCCGGAACTGAACAGCACGCGGGCTGCGGTCAGGTCCTGCATCATGTTGTGCTCATCGCCCCCGCCATCAGGCCAATCCACTCCGCCCAGCCAGGCGAAAGTAACTCGCCCGGCAATGCCAGGATCAAGCAGGATAGCGCTGGCCAGGTTGGTGGCCGCGCCGATTCCCAGCACCACAAGCTCACCTTCTTCGGCAGCCTTGCTGCGTTCGATGATGAATTTTACCGCAGCGCTGACCACCGGTGTTTTACTGTCCGGCAGAGGCTTGTCGGCACCCATCAGCACGGGGATATCCCTTGCCCCGGCCAGACCAATCATGTTGTGGATTTCGAGGAAGTTTTTTTCAGCTGTCCCCGGCCCGTTGTGCACCGAAGTGAATCCCTCGATAGTAAAGTGTTCGGGACTGAGCAGTGCGAAAGCGATCGCATGCTGGTCATCGCGCTCACAGGCGGCGTCGGTGTCGATAATCACCCTTGTCGGAGCGGCAGGCAGTATCGCCGGCAGTAGCAGGGCGCAGAGGATGAAGCTCAGCGGCATTTTTGAACGAAGCAATGAGTTCATTTTAGCTTCTGCCTTTCGAAATTTGTTAACGGTTTCAAGCAGCGGAGAGCTGTGGGGCGCGGGCCGGCATATTTTTTGCCATAGCACCGATGGCGTAATGCCAGGTATATCATCGTATTAGCAAAAAAGATGCCGGCCCGCGCCTGACCGCCACTGTCAGGACTGACCAAAATGCTCCCACCAGAATTCCTCGCCGGACTGAAAATTCTGGATGTCTTCCTTGCGGAACGAGTACTCGAATCCCGCGCAGTATTCCATCAGTGTCTGGTAGGCTTCGTTGATTTCCTGTTGTTTTTCCCGGGCGATATCCGGGTTATCCCGGCTCAGGTCGGGGTGCCATCTTCGTGAAAGCTTGTGGTAGCTCTCGCGGATCACTTTTACGCTGGCGCGCTCGGGAAGGCTCAGTATTTTGCGGGCCCGGTCTATCCTTTCGGATGCGCTTTCCCGCTCATGGGGTTTCACATCGCTCTCCGGAGTATGGGTACGTTGAGCGGGCACTCGATGTGCCCGCTCAACGCGAAATACTTTATTTCAGTTCCTTGACCGCAATCTTGCGAAACAGCACCTTGCTGCCTTTGCGCCAGTTCTCGCCTGGATGGACCTGGATCGCTATCGCTCCGCTGTGGGGCACTACCGGGGTGCCGTCTTCTTTGAGCACTCCCTGGTAGTCGTTGATTTTTTCCCCGTTGAGCCAGATCTGAATCCGCGGCGGCTGGCTTTCGATCCGGACCCTCATCGCGTTATAGTCGAAAGGGTCCCAGAGGCTGAAACCGCGGTAGCAGTGCTGGGCGTATCCACCGCCCAGTGGGATGTAGACCGCGCCGATCTCACCTTCTGGGCGGTGGTCGATCGTGATCTGATAGGAAAGCACGTTGGGCTGCACGCGAAGAAACAGGCCGGAGTCCTGGGGATAAGTGGTTTTCACTTCGGCGTATATCTCGAAATCACTGTACATTTTGGTCGTGGCAAGCAGACCACCCTCACCCTCGGGCCACTGGTCGCCGGCAATTGCCCCGTCGATAATCTCCCACTGCCCGTGATCGTTGTAGCTGGTCAGCTTTGCCCACCCCTCCAGCGACTTCCCGTCGAATATGTCCACGAACCCGCTGAGGTCCGTTTTGTGCTCAGCGGCCTGTGAGCTTTGTGCCGCTAAAAAACCGATAGTCATGGCCAATGCTACGATTACTGTCTGAATGCGCATTCAAGCTCTCCAGTATTGGTTTGAGAGTGTAAAAGAGTGGCGAAAGAGTTGTATTATTGCTATGATAGTTGATGTCCAACCGATGCGCAAGATAAAGTACAACGTGCCTTTCCCCGGATTATTCCATCGCTGAAATCTGACAAGTTTATCTTGATTGTATTCTATCCAGGAGCTGAATAATGAGAACCGCGCTACTCTCTGTTTTACTGACATTAGGAGTGTCTTTGATCTGGGCCGATGGGGCCAGTGGATTCGTCACGGAACTCCGTCAGCGGGGCTACGCCCTTATTCCCGCGCCACAACAGGTGGAATTAAAATCCGCTGATATTACGCTGAACGCAGGTTGGACGATAGAGGCTGAGGGTGGTCTTGGCGATAATATCGCCGTCAGCCGGTTAGTTCAGGGCGCACGGGAGTTGCACGGGCTGGCTTTCAATGGTACGGGCGATGGCAAAATAGTGCTGAGCATAGCCGCTGGAACCGTGAAAAGTGTTGATGACCCGGAGTTGCTTGAGCAGGCATACATGATCACGGTTGCTCCGGGCAGGGTGGAGCTAACAGGCAACACCGCGCACGGGCTGTTCTACGGGGTTCAGAGTTTTTTACAACTCCTGCGCCGTGGCTCGGATGGCAGTCTCAGTCTGCCCGAGGGTACGATCACCGACTGGCCCGACCTTCAGCTTCGTTTCGCCCATTGGGACAGCAAGCACAATCAGAAAAGGATAAAAACGCTTAAACGGCTGATCGACTGGCTGGCTTTTTTCAAGGTCAACATGATCGGTTTCGAGATGGAAGACAAGTACGAGTACCCCAGCCACCCGGTTATCGGCGCACCGGGAGCATACACCAAAGCACAGATGCAGGAACTCACTCGCTACGCCCTGGAACGTCATGTGCAACTGGTCCCGGTTATTCAGAGTCCGGCGCACACGGCTTACGTGCTCAAGCACGAGCAGTTCGCCCACCTCAGGGCCGATGGATGTAACTACCAGATCTGCATGTGTGACCCCGAAGCGGTTCAACTCATTTTCGATATGTTCGACGATATGATTGAAGCCACGCCGGGAGTGGAGTATTTCCACGTCTCCACCGACGAGGTCTACTTCGCCGGTACCTGTGACAAGTGCGAGCGGGAGTACAACGAGGAAAACCGCAGCCAGACCTGGATCGATTTCGCTCTCAAGGCTCACGAGTTCCTGGCCTCCCGTGGCAGGACCATGCTGGCCTGGGTGGAGTATCCGGTGCTGGCCGAGCATATTCTTCAGTTGCCGCCGGACCTGATCGACGGGGTGATGGGCGGCAATCAGAATTTTCTCGATATGGAAAAGACGGTTGGGATCAGGCAACTGGCTTACAGCAGTACCCAGGGAGGGGAATTTCTGTTTCCCAACCATCTGCCCACCACCTACCGCGGACGTTACACACGGGGCAGGGTGGAGGGCAACGCGCAAACCGTGCGCAAGGGGCTGGCCAAGGGCGCAAACCCAATCGGTTCGTTCGCGGCGGCCTGGGATGACTCCGGCCTTCACGAGGAAACGTTCTGGCTCGGTTGGGCTTCCATTACCCAGTACGCCTGGACTCACCTCACTCCATCCCCCGAACAGACAACGGCTGATTTCATGGACGTATTCTACGGCCCGGGCCAAAGGGATATGGTGGAAGTTTACAACCTGCTGATCGAGGGTGCGCGCTTTTTCGAGAATTGCTTTGAAAGGGTGATAAGCTCCGAGCGTAATCCAGGTTACGGAAACAGTAATGGCAAGGGAATAGGCACAAAACGCTACGACCAGTTGCTGGTGCCGCCCTCGCTCCCTGATCCGGCTGACCTGGCTTTCGAACCCGTGTTCAGTATCAGGTACGAAGATAACATTAAGCAGGCCCGCTCCCTGCTGCCAAATAGCGACAAGCTGATCGCCATGCTCAATCGCAACCTGACCAGCATCGATCGTAACCGCTATAACCAGGAAGTATATCTGAGTATCGCCCAACTGGAACGTCACATTATCGAAACCCTGCTTGAGTTGGACAAGGCCGAAAGCTCGCTGGTCATGGCCTCCGAATCCGCCGCGAAAGGAAACCACGGCAGGGCGGTGAATTACATGGTAGAGGCCAATAACGCCGTGTCCGCCCTGCTGGAGCGCCGCGAATGGATGTGGAGCAACCTTACCAAAGTCTGGGAAAAAAGCCGTTACGAGAAGGGGCGCAGCGTGGGCGGAAGAGATTTCCTGCACGTGCTGGATGACCTCAAGGATCACTGGGCTGACCGCCGCCTGGGACTGGACTACATGATGGCTCCGTTCCAGCGCATGCAGTTGCCCGCCTGGCGCCGCAGCCTGGCAAAAATTATCGACAATTACGCCGTTGACCACAAAGTCCCGGTGAGGGGGCTGGCCGTACCCCGGCTGGAGGACTGAGCCTCGGAGTACCTCAATTGTGCTCATAGTCGCGTACAATGCGCGCAATGACTCAAAGGGGGTGGATGTCTAATTACAATTTGTATCGTTGCAACAATACCTGTAACTATCACAATGCTAGTACATTGGCTTTTTTAGAAATATAGAGTGCAGATTAAAAAACCTAATGCAGTAGGGGCACAGCATGCTGTGCCCCTACAGGGAGTATCGTACGGTCACAATTTATAGTTGCTATCACCTGTGTTGATTAGTCCGAGTTAGAAAATCTCCACCAGTATT
>SDBV01001699.1_pt1 | contig 33002 bp, 33 predicted proteins | sample 2277081 | NCBI WGS metagenome assembly SDBV01 (sample SAMN10402039, study PRJNA504765) | marine sediment metagenome | isolation source: marine sediment core GS10_PC15, 223 cmbsf | place: Arctic Ocean: Southern Knipovich Ridge | collected 2010 | reverse complement strand
AGCAGAACGTTTACGCCTCTTTTCGGCTATTTACCAGGAGCAAAGAGCAAAAGTCCTTGATTCTTCAATAAAAATGCTAAGTTTCTTCCTTACGTTTTGCCGGTGAGACTTGACCGAAATCTCTGTTGATTACCATTTGTAACATTGCATTATGAGGCAAGATTTAAAAACAAGAGTACAGGAAAAAATACCCGCCGCATAATATTTTCTGGCCACGTTTTTACATTGCCTTTTTTTGTCTGTGTTCCTGTATTTATATGCATCACCCCGGGATGCATGGTGGGGGTAGGGCACTGTAGCAGAATTGTAGCAGAATACATCCGAAAGAGCAGAAAATAGAGGATAGCATAGGAAAATACAGAATAGAGTAAACGACTGTAAAATTAATAACTTTGCTATAAACTCAGGCCAGAGGCCAACTTACGAAATTACTCAAAATAGGTTTCCTAAACCTTGTGCCGGGGGTTCGACTCCCTCCAGGGGCACCATTGCTCAACATAGTTAAAGGAACGCTGCCTGCTGATATAATTGTTTTGGGATTACCAGATAGTTTTTACTGGATAATGAGAAATCTGAGGATCATTGGTTAAAACCGGCAACCCTTCTAATTGAGCTTGAGCTACAAGGATACGATCAAACGGGTCTCGATGATAAGAGGGAAGATTATAAACATGCACAGCGTGGCTTATCTGAATAGGTAACCCCTGGATTGCATTGGCAACCATCTGTCCTGAAATAAAGAGTTCAGGTTTATCAGAAATCTGTATCCTGCCAAGCTGAGCCTTAATAGCTATTTCCCAGGCACTCGCAGCACTAAGAAATAACTCGTTTTTACCATCACCAATGATTTTACGAACACGGGAAGATAATTTAGGACTGTCAATAATCCACCATAAAAAGGTATGAGTGTCTAACAATGCCCTCATTTTTCGAATGTATTCAGAATAGAAACAGGCAAAGGTCTACAAAAATCCTTTCCTATAACAACTTTATTTTTTGCACTCCCGGGAATACGTTGTTTAGGTCTTTTACCTACAGGAACAAGCCGGGCAACAGGTTTACCAGCCTTGGCAATAATAACCTCTTCCCCTTCACATACTCTCGTCAAAAGCCGTGAAAAGTTAGTTTTTGCATCATGAATATTAATCTTTACTGACATCTGAATTCACCTTAAATTTATTATAAACTAAGTTCTTAACTAAGTCAATCTAATTTTCAACCAGGTGGTAACCATTCAGTGAAAGATGACATAGAAGAGGGATTCCGGATTCATCCGCCTGAGGCGGACAAGAGCCGGAATGACAACAGGGAAGGATGATAAAGGTTTTTGTCATTCCCGTCAGCCGGGAATCATTCTTTGGAGATATGTAATTCCACTTTTCACTGAATGGTTACACCCAGTACTGTCTGAAAAAAGTTTTAAAACCGAATAACATGTTTATGTTAAAGAGAAGAGGGGGCATAAATACCCATGCCCCTCAATATCAGCAACGGTAAAAAATAATCTGCGCTAAACACTGCTTCTTACGAAGCCTTTGAAAGCTTCTTAAATACCTGCCAGGTTTTAAGGAGGTCTATTGCATGTTGGAGCTGTACATCATCCTCATCCGAAATCTCTGACGGAAGCACACGAGTTTCCTCTTCCTCTTCCTCTTCTGTCACTGCATCCTTAGCATCCTTAGTATCCTTTTCATTCTCCAGATGCCTCTTGAGATCTTTTTCTCTTATAACCAGATGTTCTTTTGTTTTCCCTTTTGCCTTTAGTTTAACAACGATATCAGGCTCAATACCGGTAGCCTGTATTGACCTGCCTTTTGGCGTATAATAGCGTGCTGTTGTAAGCCTGAGCCCCGAACCATCACTTAAGGGCAGTACTGTCTGGACAGAGCCCTTTCCAAAGGTCTGGGTACCAAGAATCACTGCCTTGTCCCAGTCTTGCAGCGCCCCTGCTACAATCTCTGAGGCGCTCGCACTGCCTTCATTTACAAGAACAATCATTGGATATTCATATACGGGTTTAAAATCAAGTGCATTATATTCTATTTTCTCCCCGCTTTTACCCTTGATATATACCACAAGTTTATCAGAAGACAGAAATCGGCTTGCAACATCTATGGAAACGGTTAAAAGCCCTCCCGGATTGTTCCTGAGGTCCAAAATAAGTGCATCTATTCCCTGTTCTGCAAGCTCGCCCAGCGCTTTTTTAAGGTCTTTAGAGGTTTTTTCCTGGAACTGAAGCAGTTTTACGTAGCCAATTGTTTCTTCAATAACCCTGCTTTTAACGCTCTTGATTTTAATTATATCCCTTATGATTGTAATGTCTCCGGGTTTTTCCCATTCCTCTCTTACAATTGTTATTGTTACGGATGTTCCCTTTGGCCCCCGTAATTTCGTAACTGCATCATGGAGTCCCATATCAATTGTTGACTCACCGTCTATCTTTATAATCTTGTCCCCTGCCTTTACACCAGCCTTAAAAGCAGGGGTATCTTCAATAGGAGCTATAATTGTAAGTATGCGTTCCTTTCCCTTTAAACCTATCTGTATACCAAGGCCGCCAAACTCTCCCTTGGTATTAATTTGCATTTCTTTAAACATTTCAGGAGGCATAAAGGATGAATGTGCATCCAGTGAGTTAAGCATCCCCTTAATTGCGCCGTACACAAGTTCTTTGTCCTCAACTTCGTCCACATAATTTTTCTTTATTAGTGAAAGAGTCTCTGCAAAAACCTTGATTTTTTCGTACGGTTCTCCTTCAGCGCTAACACTTTGTATACTCAACCTGCCAGCGAGAATACCAATCAAAGCAACAAGAATAACCAATACCCATAAAATAATTCTTTTTTGTCTGAACATTATTTGTCCTCCACCATTATTTTTTCCTGTACCTCAGCCATTTAAGGGGATCATAGGGCTTACCTTTGTATCTGATTTCAAAATACAGGCTAGGCACGTTAAGCAAACCTGATTCCCCAATCTTTCCAACTGCCTGTCTCCCTTTAATTATATCACCTGTTTTGTGAAAAATCTCTGATAAGTGAGCATAAAGAGAATGAAAGCCCTTTCCGTGATTGACAATCAGAAGCAACCCATAACCTTTAAACCAATCAGCATAAACGACCCGGCCTCCTAAAACTGAAAGTGCAGTATCCCCTGCCTTTGCCTTGATTTCTATCCCCTTTCTAAAGGTTGGTATATTAAACTGAGGACTCTTTTGTTTACCAAACGGTACTAAAACTTTGCCGTTAACAGGCCATGGCAGACGGCCTTTTAATCCCCAGAAACCCTTCCCGGTAACTGACAAGGGAAGTGTTTCCTTTTCAAGTTTTTTAATCATTTCATGCAGATTTTTTGATGATTCTTCAAGCTCCTTAATCATCTTTTCATAGGAACTGCGTTCGCTTTTTATGGAGGCAAGCAATTGATCTTTCTTTTTTCGTTCTACCCGCATCTCATTTGCCTTCTTCTTAATGTTATCTTTGTTTGCCCTAAGCTTTTTCCTCAGAACTTCCATGCGCCTCATCTTAATATTAAGCTCTTCCAACTCACCACTGTAAGTTTTAACCAGTCTGTTATCATAATCTGCGATATAACTGATATACCTGACTCTTTTGATTAGTTCCTGATAATCTCTAGCTGAAACAAGCATGGAGGCAATATCACTATGATGATGTTTATAGAGACTCCTGAGGCGCCCCTTTAAAAAATTTTTTCTTGTCTCAAGTTTTCCGTTAAGCAATGTAATTTCTTTTTCAAGCAGCCTGATTTCTGCCCGTGTGTCTGATAATCGTCTGTCATAGTATTTTAACTCCTCCTTTTTTTTTCTAAGGAGTTTGTTTATTTTCTCTAACTCTGAAAGTATTGATTTCTCTTTTTTTATGGTCTGCTTGACATTGCGTTTTTCCCGGCTGAGTTTTTTTTGGATTTCCTGAAGCCTTTCTTTGGGGTCGGCAGCATCTATAAATGAAAAATGGGAAATAAAAAACGAGAAAAATAAGAAAAAAGAAGTAATAATTAAAATATTAACCTTCCACCTTCTACTTCTCATTTCTCATTTCCTATTTATTACTCCCCACTTAATACCTTATCTTTCCAATAGCAAAAAAACTTCCGATAAGACTCATAACAGCCCCGGCAGCGGGCGCGACAGCATATGTCTTCGTGGGAAAAAATATTATCGTCCCTCCAACTAAAGGCATGAACTCGATTATTTTGGCAGTTGTGAAGTAATAAATAGCTGAAAGACCAAAAAAGCCCACAACTCCACCTAATGTTCCAATAAAAATACCTTCTAACAAAAAGGGAAATCTTATAAAGCTTCTTGTAGCGCCTAAAAGCTTTAACGTCTCAATCTCATCTATTCTTCTATAAAAGAGAATCTTAATAGTGCTGTAAGTAGAAAAAGCTATAGCAGTAAATATTATACTGCCAAGCAGTAACACTATTATCTTCATGCCCATTGTCATTGTATTCAGTGAGGCGAGCCATTTCTCTCCGTATTGTACATCTTCTACCCCGTCCAACTGCTCTATCTGAAAGGCCTTTTGTTTTATCTGTGCAGGGTCTAACACCTCTCTTCTTAATTTTAGTTCGAAAGAAGAGGGGAGGGGATTTTCCTTAAATCCCTCGAGAATTGTGGTCGTTTTTCCCAGTGTCTGCTTTAGCTCCTTAAGAGCTGCATCCTTTGATATATATTTTATATCCACTACATCGGAATCTTTCTGAAAATATTCTTTTAACAAATCTGCCTTATCTGAACTCAAATTGTCTTCAAGATATACAACAAGTCCAAAACCCTTTGACCAACGCTTAAGAGAATTATCCATATTCAACGTTATTAAAACAAAAGTTCCAAGTATGAGCAGTCCCACAGCTATAGTCAGCATGGTAAGAATATTTATCCATTTTTCACACCATAAATTTTTTATTGCTGTCTGAAGGGAGTACAATAAAATTCTCATCCTGCAGTCTCCTTAATTACTTCGCCGGCCTCCAGCTGAATTAACCTGCAGCCTGTTTCTGCGAAGAGTCCTCTATTATGTGTTGCTATGACTACAGTAGTACCTCTTGCATTTATTTCCCTGAAGAGCTTCATTATTATGGTAGATGTGTCGGGGTCAAGATTGCCCGTGGGTTCATCAGCAAGCAATACCGTAGGCCTTGAAACCATTGCCCTCGCAATTACTATTCTCTGCTGCTCCCCGCCTGAAAGGTGCTGGGGAAAACTATGTGCCTTGTGTTTTAACCCTACATCCTTAAGCACCTCGGTTACGTCTTCTTTTATCTCTTCGGGATGCATGCCATGAATTCTAAGTACAAGCGCTATATTGTCAAAAACCGTCCTGTTAGATAGTAATCTAAAATCCTGAAATACAACACCAACATGCCGCCGTAAATATGGAATAGTTCTCTGTTTCAGTTTACCTACATCCCAGTCTGCAACAAGCACCCTGCCTTCATCCGGCCGCTCTGCCCTGTAGATAAGTCTAAGCAGCGTTGTCTTCCCCGCCCCGCTAGATCCGGTAATATAGAAAAGCTCACCTTTTTCAATGGAAAAAGTAACACTTTTAAGCGCAATCTCGTCACCATAATATTTTGAGACATCAAAAAATTGAATCATTTTTTCAGCGCCTCTCCGCCTGTTTTTACGATATCTCCGGGAGTGAGACCATATAGCCTCAATAATTCGCCGTGGCTGCCTGAGCACCCGAATAAATCCCTGATACCTATACGTCTTATAATGACCGGATAATTTTCAGCAGCATCAGCAGGTACAATTACTGTAATATGTGGCAATGCCCTCATCAAGGCTATATCCTCAAGTGCCTTATGTGACGCTTCGTCTTCTCCAACGGTAATCCCTCCATGAGCTGCAATAAGTTTAACGTTTGTATTTGAGTAACACACGACAAGTCTTATCCGGTTCCAGTCCCTGCCCCGCAGAGTCTGTTGAGATTTCAGTCCCGGGTACGGATTCACAGAATGGATGGTACTGAAGAAAACTGTTGATTTTTCGGGGGGTATATAACGTGTCCATATCCACAGCAGATAAAAAACCGCCTATATGTACTGAGTCGGCTGCTGCCGGCATTTTTAGAATATTAATACGTATTTCCTTTGCTATGTCCTCAAGCGCCCGGATATCTGTAATCTTCATCCTCTGATAAGAAATTCATTTCTTAAATTTACCTCTTAATAACGCTTTTATCATATTTCTGTGCTGATCTTCCATTAACAGCTTGATTGTTTCTTCAGAATTCTCCTCATTCATCAGGTCAGCATAGCTCGTTTTTTTTGATGCCACGATTACACCTTTAAGATAGATAAGTGTTATGATTGAACAATTTTTCGGCCCGCCATCTTCAGTCTGAACATGGTACACATTGCTTTTATAAACAATATTGTTGTTAAAACCGATTAGCATAACAGGAATTATAAAACATACACTTCTTATAAGCAATAGATTTTATTTTCTTACATTTTTTATGCTGTTTCTGCGCAGGAAGATAACTGCTTAACTATGGAATTAAAACTCATGCTTAATCATACATGATATATCAATAAATCATTAAGTCATTATTACCTAATTACCTAATGGCTCAATAACTTACTTCCCCCTGTTGTATGCCCCTGCTTTTTCTTTTCTTGATTTATATAAAGACAGCAATTTCTTTGCTGTTATGGGAAAAAGTCCAAGAATAGCAAAGGAAAGAATAAGCCCGGGTGACAATATACCGGAAAGGGAATCGATCTTTGCAATCTCCTTGCCGGCATTGACAAATACAATATTTCCGGGCAGCATACCGATTTGAGAAACCCAGTAAAAAGTCCTCAGCGGCATCTTTGTAAGTCCCATAACCAGGTTTATGAGCCAGAACGGGAAAACAGGAATAAGTCGAAGAGTAAACAGATAAAATACTCCTTCTTTTCCAATTCCTCTGTTAACTGTTTTAAGTTTATCTCTGAATCTGCCCTGGAGCCAGTCTCTCAGGATAAATCTTGAGACAAAGCAGGTTAACGTAGCCCCTATTGAACTGGCAAAAGATACAACAATGGTTCCTGTCAACAGGCCGAAAAACGCACCGGCTGCAAGACCCATCACTACTGACACAGGCAGACACAAAAACGTTACAACAATGTAAATCACAATATATCCTGAAATAACTGCTGCCCTGTGTTCGGCATACATTATCTCAAAATTCTTCTGCGATTCCTTTATATACGAAAGAGAAAGATAATCTCCGAGATTGAAAATCCTGAAGATTGTTACCAAACCAATAACAATAAGCACAATGATTATAATTTTTTTCATATGACTGTAATAAGAATATCCCGAGCGATAGTGTAAACTCGATTGTGTGAAATTGTAAATGGTAAAAAAAGGGCGTACCCGATTCATTACTGATTGCAGATAATTCAGGTTGGAGTTAGAAAAGCTATACCAACACCGAGCTCTTTCAGCCGTTTTCCAACCCTTGTTGAATTCTCTAAAAGAGGAGCCGTGACATAATGAATTTGATAATTTTCCTCATAAAATTTCATCCTGGTTGCCCTGTTTAGAATTCATACCTTATCTGAACATAAAAATTGTCATCCTTATCAAGGCTTCCAAACTGATTCCATTCTTCTCCGCCTCCGAAGATATTTGCCCCTAAAGCAGCCCAGACATGGTCCGTAAAATTGTATTTAATCTCCGGTATCAGCATGTAATCGCCGTCTGAAGAACTCCAGAAGGAGAAGAATGATATCTTAAGCGTCTGGTGCATGAATAACTGTGTCAGCCGTATGGTAAATAGGTCCTGCAATTTCTTTTCCGCTGGAAATCCTGACGGAATGTTTTCCTTATAATTGCCATAATCATGCATATATAATGTGTAATATTGAAAACCTACGGTAAAATCCTCCCATAACTGCTTCTGGTAACCCAGAAGATATCTTGATGACTGATTGGGTATCATAGGGTCTTTGCCGTTTCTATCCTCTCTTGAATCATAAAACCCGGCTCCAATACTTATAATACCGTCAAGAACCCGTCCCTGAATACTTGCTCCGTAAACAGAAAGTTCGGGATGAAAAAGAGTAAGCATAGTGGGCGCTGAGAGGCTGTCAGGAAGCATGGATTGCTGTCTGAAAAACCCACGGTAGAAATATAAAGAGGCATCAAACCCGGCTATATCACGATATAACCTAAGGGCAATTTCTGTATTTTCAAAATTGGTTGAAGGTTCTTCCTTACTGCGGTTTGTTACAGATGGCATTGGATTAAACATCCGGAATCTGTTTTTTCGTGGAAAGTTGTTCGGCTCAAAAAAGGGAATGATTACGAGCTCTGCCGAAATAATATCAGGATAAATACCGATCTTCACTGCGTCACTTCCGATTTTTAAATACTCCATAGGCCTGCCTGAGAAGAAGGACTCGTAATCCTTGGGAAAGACATCATTTATAAAGATTAAGTCACCCAGACCCCAGGTAATTATTTGACGGCCAAGCCGCAGATCCCAGTTTTCTGAAAGATAATCCAGATAACCCTCTCTTAACTCTGATTCCGGTTCTTCACTAATATGGTCATAAGACAGCTCACCTTTTAAGAAGAAATAAAAAGATTTTATATCAGCACTGACTTTGAGTTGCAGTTTTTCCTCTGCCCATTTAAAATCACCGCCATCAAGGTTTGACCCGTCTAAATTTGCGGAGTAATTGCCCTGAAAGAATCCATGAATTTTTAAACTTTCCCCATAAGCCATATTTGAAATTGATATAATCATTATCATTAAAATTAATCTAATCCTTTTTAAATTCATGACAGGTCTACTGTTCTTTACACTCTCTGCGGTGTCATTCCCCGATAAACCGGGATCCCGACATTATCGGGGACCGGAATCTATCCCCTTTTAAAAGAAGGATTCTCGAAGCGAGTCTTCGCGTAGAGTCGCTCCGACCCGACAAGCCTGCCTACCGGTAGGCAGGGCAGGCTGGCGGGAATGACAATACTAAAGGGTTATGTCAACTTAATTAATGCGTTTGCTATAGTCTACTGGTAACAGTAGATTTATCAGTCTCTGCCTCAATTTTATTCAATCCATTTTTTCGGTGGTCTTTTCAAATACCGCTCTGAAAATAGACTGTCTGAAATGCCGACATTATAGTCTACTGTTAAGAATGTAGTTTCAGTTCTATGTCCGCTCTGAATATTCTTCATTGTCCTTTTTGTGATTGTTGGAAATTCCTTGATATCTTTTATCTCATCGGCAGTAAATACTCTGTATAACCCGCCGTTTCTGTCATAATACTCTTCTTTCAGGGGAAGAAAGCTGTCTTTGCTGATCCATGAAAGTTTATAACTGTAATCCATATCCCCGGCTTTGGGTGTGCTCTTTATAACAAAACAATCCTGTCCTTTAAGTTTTTCTTCCTTAATTATTTCATGTGTATCGTCTTCTATATCCCTGCCGGAAACATCTTCATAAGTAAAGTCAGAACCGACAAAACTTGAGGTCTTATCTCTTGCTGCAATCCTTTTAGTCATGTTTATCGCGGGAATAAAAAGCCACCTGTCGTCATCCCTCTGTGGGTATTTATAAACCATGAAGGTCATGTCTCTTACGTCTGCCGGCTTAAAGAAATAAATAAAATATTTCTGTTCCCCCCCTGATGGGCCATAATTTTTTCTTAACATTGTCATTTCTCTTATTCTTTCCTTGTTGTTTTTGTTTATGAGCTTCATGAGAACCCTTGCCTTAAAGTCTTTGCCAGCATAAAGAAACGCCTCTTGTGATTTTTTTATTATTTCCTCAGGGGATAACGCATAGCCCTGGATTGGCAGCGACAATACAATTAGTATAATAAGATATTTAATCATTGCTTCCTCCCTGGTACCGTTACAACTATTTACCCCTATAGTTTAATTTCACTTTGCAAAGCAAATATATATAATTTTAAGGCTTTAATCCCGGCAAATCAAGTTGTAACGGCACTATTGACTCAAATATAAATAATGTCCACCTTTTCGTCATTCCCGAAGGTCTTAATCGGGAATCCATGTTTTAAGTTTTTACCTCTGGATTCCCCGATCAAGTCGTGGAATGACAGCACTATCAGTAAATAGGACATTATTATTACGACTATCACTGGTTTGAAAATATGGATGAGCTGTTTCACTATCATATCTTCAGTAATAATCCTTTAAAACTTCCTATAATGGCTGGAAGAAAAATGAGCGTTGTCACCCCGGAAAATAATGCAAGCGACCCAAATAACAGCCCTACAGTTATATAAGGTGTCAAAGTTGCAAGTACCATTGGCGAAAAACCGAGTCCCACGACTACGGCATTTCTGAAAATGGCAATAGCCGGTTCTCCGCCCATTGTCCACTTCATTGCAGTCTGCAGGTCCTGACACTCCTGAAATTTCTGTCTGAATCTCTGAACGAAATGAATTGCAAAATCAACTCCCAGGCCAAGTGCAAGAGTTGAACAGACTGCAACCGGCATATCATAATCCTTGCCCGCAAAGGCGATTATGCCATAAGTAAAAATAAGTGAAAATCCAAGCGGGAGCATTGCTATAACCCCCCACCAGAAGGAACGAAAGAGAATTATCAGTAATATAAATATCACCAACCATGAACCTATAGTAGCTTTAAGCATTCCTGTCACCATCAGTTTCTGCCAAGTGATATTCAGATAGGGAAGTCCCGACCACTCAAGCTTTATTCCCTGCGGCAGCGGGTTGTTTTTTACGTATCTATCAATGCTGTTTACGACATATGTCATATCCCTGTTATCGCCTGACTTGAGCTGTACCCAAATATTTGCCTTTTTGAAATCATAATCAATAAAATTGTCAAGCTCATCCGGGGCGGATGACATGAGAAAAAGAAATAAATACTGCCCTATAACTTCCTGTCCGGCAGGAAGAATATTGTGTTTGTTGTCATCATCGTGAAGTACATAGTTGACCCTCTTTACCACATCGGCGACCGAGGTAGTTTTCCCCACAATTGCGATTGTTCCAAGATGCTCCTGGAGGCCTTCAATATAATTCATGACTTCCGGCCTCTTTATATCATTTTGTTCAGTTCCCTGAAGCGTAAGATAAGAGATATATGTCCCGCCGATGAGTTTGTTAAGCTCCCTGTCCGCAATCCTGATGCTGTGTTTCTCTTTAAACCATTTAACAGGATTGTCATTTACTGAAAGTGTTGTTACACCGTAGACGGCTGCAGCAAGCAGTATTAAACCGGCGAATACAAAAGTCCTGCTTTTTGCAAGAGAAACTTCTCCGATACTTCCGAGTATTGAGCTGCCTCCTGATTTATTGCTTAAGATTGTGTTAAGAGATTTTTCAGAAACAAGCATCAGGAATGCCGGCACAAAAGTCATGGTAAGCAGCCAGGCAAAAAATATACCGAGAGCAACAAAGAGGCCGAATACCTGAACAGGTGGAATATCAGCCCAGGCAAGGCTGGCAAAACCTACTGCAGTTGTAATCGAAGTAAAAAACATTGGTTTGTAAAGTTCCTGGTAGACAGTGAGAATCGTCTTCTGCTTGTTTTTTATCTTTGGATACTTTTCATAAAAATCGCTCAGGATATGAACGCCGTCACATACAGCAATAGGCATTAAAAAAACAGGGAGCATGGAAGACATAATATGAACTGTAAATCCACTGCCGATCATTATCCCCATTGTCCATATCACGGAGAGCATTGCGATAATCATTGTTGAGAGAATGAGTGAAAACCTTCTGAATATGATAAAAAGAACAAGCATGATGAGACCGCCCGCCATCGGTGCAAACAGCGCCATCTGAAGAAACATTTCGTTGCCGAATGTGTCTTCTGCTATAGGGAGTCCTGCTACATAATATTTTTCAGGTCCCTGTTTACTTTCATATATTTCCCTTATCTTTTCCCCGACCTCATGTGAAATGTCTTTGTTTTCAATGGGAATGTAAATTGCCACACCTCTTCCGTCAGACGATACAAGACGGTCTCTAAAAAGCGGGTTATCAAGGACCTCTCTTTTAAGTCTTTCTATCTCTTCTTTAGTTTTAGGTACTTCAAGCATCGGCGGTCTGACATTTAAGATTCCTTCGCTCGCTACCACATTGTTTGTTAGCGTAAGGCTTATTACATCATCAGTTATAACACCTTTTATCCTGAGTATCTCATCTGTAATATCCTTAATCTTTTTGAGACTATCCTGCTGGAATATCCCATCATCCCTTACAATGCCAAGTACAATAAGCTCATTAATACCAAAATCCTCTTTAACCTGCTGGTGGAATACCCTGATTGGCTCATCCTTTCTCAACATGTTTTCAGGGTCTGTGTCTATTTTTACCTTCGGGAACTGAACAGCAAACAGGGCGGTTAAGAGAAGAGTTAAAAGTATAATGGTTTTAGGGCGGTTTACAGAGAATTCAACAAGCTTCATTACAAGTGTTTTCATGTGTGTTCCTCCTTGTCAGGAGTATAATGGTTTTTAAATGGAGAAATAAATTTGTACAGTTTTGCTTATCTGTTTTATTAAGGAAGTTGAGACAGGCCTCTTTTTATCTTCCAGAGATAGTATTTTTCAAATAACTGCTTTGCCCATCTGTATCTGATGCCTTTTTTCAATTCTGCTTCCTGCCTTGGCGGAAGCACCGGAAATGCCTTTATTAATGCCGCCGTATTCCCCATATCCATTATACATATCACACCCACGGGCTTTGTTTCAGAAAGCGGTCTCCCCTCTATCTCAGCAGTAATATTCACAGCCGCATACTTTGCCATCTTTTCAGTCATAAAACCTGTCTTTGGAACACCTGTCGGCACAGGGGTCTGTTCAGGAGGTGCTATTGCCATTGCAACTCCTACAGAAAAGATGTTTTTATAATTCTTATGCCGGTAATTGCCGTCTACAGGAATAAACCCTTTAGGATTCCCCAGGTGAAATACCGCCTTCACCCCTGCCATTGGTGGAGCAAACATTGATAACTTATAGGGTAGTTTTGTTCCATCTTTAAGTTTAGCCTCTCCGGGAGTAAACTCCTCTACCGCCTGATTTGCAATAAACTTTATGTCTCTATCAGCAAACTCATCCTCCAGCACCCTTCTTGAAGTCTTGAGCCCACCGATTCCGAAATGGCCGATATACGGTTCTGACGTAACAAATGTAATAGGAACTTTATGACGTATTTTTCTCCTTTTCAACTCAGTCTCAACCTCAAAGGCATATTCATAAGCAGGGCCGAAACAACTAACGCCCTGAACAGCTCCAATCACAATCGGCCCTGGGTCTTCAAGAAATCTGTTCCACGCTTCCCTGGCTTTTAATGCCATATCAAGTTCAAAAATACATTCAGTATGCCCGCCTGCAGGCCCGAGTCCCGGTACGGCGGAAAAGACAAGAGCCGGCCCCGTGGCTATTACAAGATAATCATAGGGAATTTCCTGTGACTTTGTAACGACCTTTGATGCATCTGCATCTACCCCTTCAACCTCTTCATGAATAAATTTAATCCCTTTCGGTTTCAGAATGGCATCAAGCGAAAGCGTGATATCTTCAGGTCTTTTCCAGCCCATAGCAACCCAGGGAAGGGAAGGGACAAACACGAACTTGTCCTGAGAGCATAAAACGGTAATGTCTGCTTTTTTGCCCAACAGCCTTTTTAATTCAAAAGCAGTTGTCAGGCCACCAAAAGAGCCGCCTATTATTACTATTTTTGCCATTTTGCCTCTCCTTATAATTTAAAAATTAACAAAACCAATTCTCTGTCATTCCTGCGCCTGCCTGCGGTAGGCAGGGAAGCAGAAATCCATATTTATAAAGACTCTGGATTCCCACTTTCGTGGGAATGGCAACTGACTAAAAAAGTCCAACAACCTTATCCGTACCTGTCATTAAATCTATTAACTGGTCATAATCAATCGGTTTACCAGAGATTTCATTTTCATTTATGCCTCTGAGTTTCATTTCATCCCCGAGCACATACAAACTGGAATCATTCAGATTTTTTGAGGCATAAACTGCATTCTGAAGCAGGCAGATTTCAGCATTCATGTCTTTTGCCAGTTTATAGGCAGTTTTAAATTCTTTTGTATCAGGCGCACTTGAAATAAGGAATAACATAATTTACCTCCGGTAAATTTGATTACACAGATTGCTTTCACTCTTGTTTTATCTGTGTAATCTGTGTCTTTTAATCTGTGAAATCAAGACATCTATGATGTCTAAAATATCATTATTGACTGTGAATTCTTAAGAGCATGTTTGAGGATTTCTCCATCATCAATCTTTACGTCTTCAACAAGGTCATCTTCTTTAATTGCATATTCCTCAAGTGAATCTTTACTGGCGTATATCTCCATTTCATCTGAAAGCAATTCAAGGTTCTCTCCAACTCCGGCATATCCGGTATCACCGGCATCCTGATTCTTTTTTGCCACATAAACACCGCTGTCTATCAAATACAGGATTGACTTATAGTCTGACGCCGAGGCGCCTCCGGCATGCCTTACTGCCTCGGCTGCATTGTTTACTCCGTATGGCGGTTTCCTGAGTATTACTAAAAGATTATCCATAAGTTTAATCCTCCTTAAACTTGATTACACCGATTCTAAAGATGATTACACAGATTACCTTTTTGTCTGCGATCATCTGTTTTTTTAATCTGTGCTCATCTGCGTTGTGTCTTTAATCTGTGTAATCTGTGTCTTTTAATTTGTGAAATCAAGCATCCTTATTTTACAGGATGCTAAATACCAAGATTAATAAAAATATCTGATTTCTTCATAATCGAGAAAAGCCCTTTCAAAGTATTTTTCTCGAGATTTCCGTTTATTGGACATATCGTGGATTTAAAATTGTCATCATAGATGTCTTCCGTAACACCACGGAAGTTAAGACAACCGCCTCAGAGATCTATTATCAGCCCTTTATCCATAAGCAATTTAAAACCATCGGCAACGTGAGGAAGCCCTTTCCCCTTTTGTCCCTTGAGAAAATTATATACACCATCTGCTGAAGCAACAACCTGCGTTTCCATGCCTTTGTCAAGTGCTGCTTCTGCTATCTTCATTGCTGTATATGTGTTTTCATAACAATATGGCGATGTGTTCAGGAATAATGTAATCTTCCTGGTCTTAGCCGATTCTGAATTCATCTTTATCTCCTCCTTTTTCCGGGATATGTTCCTTTTTTTGTGACAGGGCAGCATTCAGGCCCTGGAAGTTCATCAGGATAAGTTTTTTTAAGGATTTCCAGCAAGTCGAGTATTAACGGACTTTTCAAAAAATAGCACCTTAGTCTTCCGTCAATAAAGAAATCAATAACTCCTGCATGCCTGAGTGCTGCAAGGTGCTGGGATATGTTGGGCTGGCTAATCTTTCTGCCAGAGGCAGATCCAAGAAATTCTTCAAAGTCACCCACGCATTTTACTCCTTTAGAAAGCTCATCAAGAATCGCTATTCTTACAGTATGCGCTGATACTTTTATAATCTCTATATGAGAAGTTGCCGAATTATTCATATATATGCAAACATTAGCATATTTCTATATACATATCAAGTTGTTTTTATAATTTTTGTATATTTATCTGCCAATAAGCACAACTGTTTGGAATATATGGTTTTTTCAGATTAAAAATCTACTCTTTAGTAATTGCATAAGTATGGTATAATTTAACAACATGAAAAAAATACAGACCATAGGTATTAGAAGGTACAAGGTAAAAACCTTAAAATAATTATGGATGAATGGGTTGAACTGCTTGTTACTTATGATGAAATAGAGGCACAGATAGTGAAAAACATTCTGGAGGCAGAAGGCATTCAGGTTGTATTAAACTCATTAAAGGTCAGGCCTTATCCTGTTAGTGTTGGCAAAATGGGAGAAGTAAGACTGCTCGTTAAAAAAGAAAATCTGGAGAAGGCAAGAGATATAATAAAAATCATGAAGGATTCATCCTCCAAAGAGGAAACTAATGATTATTGAAACCCTAAAAAAAAGTGAGCTATTCTCTTTCTTAAAGCAGACTGAAATGGAATACGTAAGCACACTTTTTGAAAAAGTCAGTTTCAAAAACCATAAATATATTTTCATGGAAGGAGATCCGTCTGATTGGTTTTATCTCGTAGCTGTTGGCAGGGTAAAGGTATTAAAACACACGCTTGCAGGTAAAGACATTATACTGGAAATTATGTCACCTGGAGATATATTCGGCGGTGTTGCTGTTCTGGACAAAAAGCCTTATCCGGCAACTGCCCAGGCAATGGAGTCTTCCACTGTTATAAGAATCAGCCGGCCGAATCTCCTGAAAATTATGGATGAATACCCTATTCTTAAACTTGAAATTGCAAAATATTTCAGCGATAAACTGAGAGACGCCCATGAAACATTAAAAAACATAGCAACAGAACGGGTTGAAAGAAGGATTGCTTCACTACTTCTCAAACTTTCTGAAAAAATTGGCATTGAAGAGAACGGTTATTTAAAAATAGATTTTTCACTTACGCGGCAGGAAATTGCAGAGATGGTCGGTACAACGGTTGAGACATGTATCAGAACTATGAGCAAATTTCAAAAACAAGACATGGTAAAGTCTTCATCAGGCAAAATACTTGTCAAATCTGATTCCCTCCATAAGTTTCTTGAGGGTTAGATATACTGATGAACACAGATTATATTACATCTGCGATCATCTGCGTTTTTTACAGTTTTTTAAGTGCGCGAAGTTTTTTCTTGAGCCTTTTTGATGGTCTCCAGGGATTTCCTTTTTGCAGGACCAGCGTTGCTTCTGCATACTCATCATCATAAATGAAAGACTCCTCTGACCCGTCCTGTCCGGTAGCACGAAGACATGCATGAAGCTTATTGTCGAATTCCTCAGAAGCAAGGGGAACACATTCTTTCCTGTTTGCAAAATCAGCTATTTCCCTGTCAGAGCTTACCACAATCCATGAGCGCCTGTTCTCCGAAATAATCCTCTTAATGACAGTGTCTGCCTTTTCTCCTATTCTTGAATATATAATGGTAACGCCCTTGACTTTTGTTTTAGTTTCCATTCCCTGTCCGTTTTTCCATCCATCGAAAACAAGGGTTATATAATGGCCCCTGAGTTCTGAATACCGGGATAGGTTCTGAATCAGTTCTGAGCGGGCTTTTTCAAGCTCTTTGTGGGCAATACCAATAAGGTTGTAACCGTCAATTAAAATATAAGCCATTTATTATGCTTTCAGAAACCTGCTTAATATTAATTAAGAATGAATTTTTAGAAAAATCGCTATGTACTTTATTATACCAGAAAAACTTGCTCTACAACCCTATTTTTAAACACCTCAAAATGCGCATTAATGACTTTTTTTATGCTTTTTTAATAAACTTTTTCTCATAGTGTACTGTCTATAACACTTCTTTACTTTTTTTGAAGTGTCATTCCGGCTTGTCCGGAATCTTTCTCCTTTTAGAATAAGGATTCTCGACAAGCGAGAATAATAGAATTGTGTAAAGGTATTTCTGAGACAGTACACTAGGCATTGTCTCCTTCTCCGCGAGATCCCGCTATTCGAGACTTCCCCTTAAAATAGTGACAAAATAAAGGATTTATGGGAAAATATGTGGGATTGTTAAGTTGGCATTTGAGTTATTAATATTGCTTTTGCTGCTTAAGGTTATTAATATTTAATAAATTTTAGGAGGGGGAAGTACTTTGGCGAGAAAACCGTACACTAAAAAAGGAGATATGGAGATTCTGGACAGTTAACCCGGGTTTCCAACATAAATGGGGTCTAAATTTTACTTTTTTTATTATTGTAAAGTGTATATTTTAGGTTTGACCCCGAACCTCAACTCACCATCTAGGAACAAATTGCGATGACGAAGAAATTCGACAATATAGATAGACAGCATTTGATTACAGCGATTGAAAACAAATTTGAATCAAAATTGTCTAAAGTAGGTAAGAGACAGATATATCTTAAGAATGCCCAAAATATTCACTTCGTTGTTCTTGGAGGTCAAGACTGGCATGGAATTCCTGATGATGTCATAGAAAGCATAGAATCTGTTGCTGAGAAGTATTTAGTGATTGCTATTAAGCAAATAGAATCACTAAGAATCTATTTCTGTGAAATGACAAAATTTCTTCAAAGCAAGATGCATTTAAGTAGACCAGGAAATAATAGATACACATTTAATATTGATGAATACGATACGTATGCAAGAATTCGTCAAGCTCCAAGGGTAGTACTTGAACTGCTTTCAGAAGTTTCTTATACATTGTCTGACCGTGAAAATATTGAGACAAATAAAGAAGTAAAGAAAGTTCTTGGTAAAATGTCACGCAACGAAATAGCTGAGTTATTACAATCATTTGAAGACAAATAACTCTAAGAACTTACTGAACCCTTCAAACCTCATTGGACACACTTTCACGTCTGACCCTTGCCTTTGCCCTTGATTTATTTCCTTTAAATAGAAATTATCGAGATCGGAACTCGATAATTTCTACGAATATAATAAAATAAAAAAATTCCTTACATTTAAAAGCTCTTGCAGCTTTAAAAAATAGATAAATTATGTGAAAATAGGGGCATTATGAGTACTGATTTGACATTTATTACGAATGAGCCAAATAGAAACCTTTTGGACCGGTTTAAAGTGCTCATCAAAGACACTGAACTGTTTGATGTACTGGTAGGTTATTTTTTCACAAGCGGCTTTTATGCTATCTACAAGTCTTTAGAAAAAACAAATAAAATCAGGATTCTTATAGGTATCAGCACTAATAGGCAGGTTTTTGATTTTATTCAGCAGGCTCGGACCCCACAGCAGCAGAGTGTACAGTTTCCCCATGCAGAAGTAAAAGAACATTTTTCCGCAGGGGTTGTACATGAAATGGAGGTTTCCGAGGACAATAGAAATGTTGAACAAGGCATCCATAAATTTATAGAGTGGATCAGAAACGGCAAACTTGAAATCAGGGCTTATCCGTCACAAAATATCCATGCCAAACTCTATATTATGACGTTTAAGGAAGGTGACAGGGATACCGGCCGCGTTATCACGGGCTCCAGTAATTTCACACAAGCCGGACTGGTTGACAATCTTGAATTCAACGTGGAACTTAAAAACAGAAGCGACTATGATTTTGCGAAAAACAAATTTGAAGAATTGTGGTGCAACGCTGTAGATGTCAGAGAAAAATATGTTCAGACCATTCAGGACAAGACATGGTTGACTCAAAATATCACGCCTTATCAGCTATACCTTAAGTTTTTGTATGAATATTTCAAAGATGCAGAGATAGTATGGGATAGTATGGGGTCAGGTCTTTAATCATGACAAAAGTTAATGACGACCGGGGTCTGCCCCCCCGTAAAGTTATAAACCACGGGGCAGGCCCACCTGAGGCGGATAAACTTGACATGTTACATTTGTCTACCAGAACAAGTGTCTCAGTGATGATTTCCGGGGACACCATACTTATTTAACCAGATATTTAAAGCTTCCCATAAATCCCTCATAGCGGGGGAGGGGGCAGACTAATATAATGCATAAAGTCAATCTGTGGTCTGCAAGTCTACAGTTGGCGTTCATTGTTTGCCCGCAGACTATTCTAAGGTGGAAAAGAAATCAGGTATGAAAACAGCACCTTTCAACAAAAAATACAGCAAACCCTACAATATATTCAGATCAATCCGTTTCACTAAGCATCGGTTTGTCAGGAGTGATATATGGCACTGGTGAGTTTGAAGGATGTGAAGTTTGCGTTCGGCGGCCCTGAACTGATCGACGGGGTATCTTTTCAGATCGAACGCAGGGAGCGGGTCTGCCTCGTCGGCAGGAACGGGGCAGGGAAATCCACCCTTATGAAGATCATAAGCGGCGAGATCACCCATGACGCCGGAGAGGTAATACGTGAGCAAAGGCTGCGAATTGACTTGCTTGACCAGGAAGTCCCGCAGGACCTGTCCGGTACGGTGTTTGAGATTGTAGCAGCTGGTCTCGGCGGTATGGTCGACCTGCTCAAGGAATACCACTCTGTGAGCCTTCGTCTCTCACATGGAGACGCAGGTGCAATAGCTGAGCTTGAACGAATACAGCACCTGATCGAATCCTCCGGCGGCTGGCAGATTAAGCAAAGGGTCGAGACCGTCCTTTCACGCCTCAGTCTGGACCCTGACGCTCAGGCAGCTGACCTCTCCGGAGGCTATAAGAGGAGGTTACTGCTTGCGAGGGCGCTTGTAAATGAACCGGACCTCCTGCTTCTGGATGAACCGACGAACCATCTCGATATCACCTCGATCGGCTGGCTTGAGGAATTCCTTATCGAATACAGCGGCTCCTTACTTTTCATAACCCATGACCGGAAGTTTCTCCAGACCCTGGCAACCCGCATAATAGAACTGGACCGCGGCCGGCTCACTGACTGGCCTTGTGATTACGCAACCTACCTGACAAGAAGGCAGGCTGAGCTCAATGCTGAGGCAACGCACAACGCTCTCTTTGACAAAAAGCTCTCCCGTGAAGAGGCGTGGATACGCCAGGGTATCAAGGCCCGGCGCACTCGCAATGAAGGACGTGTAAGTGCTTTGAAGGAGATGAGGAAGGAGCGCCGTGCGAGGCGTACACATACCGGGAGCGCCAGGATGGTCATGAACGAGGCCGAGAAGTCGGGGAAACTGGTCCTTGAGGCTGATGGGATCGGTTGTTTTTACGAAGGCCATCACCTTTTTCGCAATTTCTCTACGACCATCATCCGCGGCGACAAGATCGGCATTATAGGCCCTAACGGATCCGGTAAAACCACGCTGCTGAAGATGCTGCTTGGATCAATAGAACCCCACAGCGGCTCCGTACGCATGGGGGCCAGGATCAAGGCCGCATATTTTGACCAGCATCGAGAGCAATTGATTGACGACAGATCTGTCATGGATAACGTGGCTGACGGCTCCGGGTACGTGACAGTAAACGGAAAGACAAGACACGTAATCGGCTATCTACAGGATTTCCTCTTCCCCCCGGAAAGGGCACGCTCGCTGGTAAAGGTACTGTCAGGCGGCGAGCGAAACAGGGCACTGCTGGCAAGGCTCTTTACCAAACCTTCGAACGTACTGGTAATGGACGAACCCACCAATGATCTTGACACCGATACTCTCGAACTCCTTGAGGAGATGCTGATGCAGTACGAGGGCACTGTCCTCCTTGTCAGTCATGACAGGGAATTTCTCAACAACATCGTAACAAGCACAATAGTCTTTGAGAGTGATGGAAAGCTTGAAGAATATGTCGGAGCCTATGACGACTGGCTGCGTCAGCGCAGACCGGCAACCCCGGCACAAACGGAAAAGGCAGCGAAGCCGAATAAAATCCGGCCGAGGCAGGATCGTCCGCGCATCCTCACATTTAAAGAAAAAAAAGAGCTCGAGGCATTGCCTCTGTTTATCGAATCTCTTGAGGAGGAGCGCGATGGGCTTTTTGGAATGCTTGTAAGTCCTGAATTCTACCAGCAGGAGGGAAGCAGAATCCCCGAGATAAAAACCAGACTCGGGGAACTCGAAATAGAGATCATTAAAACTTATGCCAGGTGGGAGCTTCTGGAATCAATCATGGGATCGCAGCCCACTTGATATCTCTTTAAATCTTTATGAAAAATGAACTTGAATACCCCGTTTTGTAAACGGGGGAATACAAAAAGCAGTCATTAATGAAAATATTCCTTTTTGATGCCCCGCCTTGTAGGCGGGGAGCTTCACTGAATAAATAACAGCCCTTGAAAAATATTTCCTGGTCTGGTCTACGCCTTGAACTTGTTTATTTGCGTTACCCGTTTAAAGTTTAGATACGACCCCGTGGAGTTCAACTGCCCATGCGGTTGGAACAGTTCAAGCTATTGGAACGGTGCTTCTTATCAACGAGGGCGATTTGAAGGGCAGACCCATTGATACGTATTCAAATAACATTGAGAATGAACCTTTTATAAAATGAGAGAAGTTGAAGTTTTAAAGGAGCCTATTGAACTCTATAAAATCTTGAAGTTTGAAGATATGGTCTCTAGTGGCGGTGAAGCGAAGTCTGTAATCGCTGAAGGTAAGGTTTTAGTAAATGGAAAGGTAGAAACCAGAAAACGAAAAAAGATTGTTTCAGGCGATATCGTAGAGTTTGGGAAAGAAAAAATTCGCATATAACTCAAATGAGAATATAAGTAGTTGGCTGGTAGATAATTTGTCAGTAAAGAAGCGGGATCTCCGTAGAATTTATCCCATCTTATACGGGAATTCGACAGGCTTTTTTTCTTGCATTTTAGTCATCCAGCTTAATAAAGGTTAAACTTATTGATTACCGTTTATAACCTTCTATTTTTTTCAGTATATCAGATTATTGATTACGGAAGGAGTCAACAGTCAGTCTAAAATTCCGGTCAAAAATTCCCCTTTTGAGACTTACACCTACATATGTTGCTTTTGAGAGAGTATGAGAATTGTTTATTAGCAAGAGAAATAAAGCATAACGATAGAGATTATCGGCCTATGTTAGTGATTAGCAGGCTCTGCTTTGTAGGCGAGCTACAAATGGAGATTCGGTATTGATTGGTTATGCTTTTTATTCCTATTTATTTTTCTCTCTTTTCTCCTTGCGTTTTTCCTTGAGTGTATGTTGAGCCTTTTTTTGTTTTTCTTTTTTACCCCTATCTTTTTTCCCTTTGTCTCCCATGCTTATTCCTCCTTATATGATTTTTGTGTGTTTCTCCAGATTGTATCAGAATTAGTTTTGAATTAACAGAAGATTCCATATAATAACAATTTCAAAATTTCGGGTTCAAACCTTTAAACTTTAATTGAATGAAAAAGTAAAGTAAAAGGGTTTATTATACATAATATCATTCAGTGTTAAGACAGATAAAGCGGGGAAAGGGGTCAGCCCTGACATTGGACAAATTTAACTATAGGGAAAGATAGAACTTTTGAAATTATGAAAAGCAGTCAGTGTCAGGTCTTGACATGGTACATGTTTCTGATTCAAGCATTAGTTAAGATATAATAAACGCTTGTGGAATTGTCTATATTATGTATAAGAAATTTTATGATTAATATGATTAGAAGGTGTAGAAAAATATGATATGTATCAAGTCAAGACCTGACACTATTCCTGGCTTCCCGCTTTCGCGGGAATGACGCGCTTTGTTGTGATTAATGTCGCCATGTATAGACAGGTCGGAATCGACTCGTACCGAGATATACAAGATAAACAAGATATGTAACTGAAAGAAGGGTAATAAAAAATTTTGTAAATCCGGTTAATCCTGTCAAAATATTTTTATAATTTCATGATTAAAATATATCCTGATCATCCCGTAAATCCTGTCAAAAAATGGAAATTTTAATTTTTTTTATACTCCCACTGCCTTCTCTGTCTCTTTCAACCAAAGGAGCCGTGAAGAATTAATCACACACTGATTTAAGGTCTCCACGAACTCAGCCGGGTCAATATCAAGCCCTTCCTTTTTTTCAAACGGCATGACTTTTGTCTCTACTTCGGCCTTAAGTGCACCGTTGCCGCCCAACGCTGAATCTTTTAGTGGTTTTCCCATTGCCTTTGACAGGGCAATAAAAATATCTTTGTGCTGTTTAGCTGTACCGGCAGGTTCAACGGCTATTGACAGGTCCTTAATTTTACCCAGATAATTCATTATTGTGCCTTTCGACTCCAGGTATGATGCGGAAGGAAGAACAATGTCAGCCTGTTTTGCTATGTCTGTTAAATATGACGTCTGAACAACCAGGAAATTTACTTTCGGTCTTTTTGTAACAGGGACTTCACCAATCATATAAAGCACATCAATCCCTCCTGAAAGCATTTCCTTATAGTTCTTGCCTTCGGGAGAGTGTCCCATCGCAATAACGCCTCTTGCATTGGCCTCAAGAGGTACAGCAACAACTTTTGTTTCCACAAGAAGTGAAATATTCTTTGAGGCATTAAAGAGGGCAGGGGAACTGAATATCACCGGTGCTTTTGCCCCGGTTAATAATTCAGCAACCTTATCCGTATCTTCCGCTGTACTAACCCCGGAAACAGCTGATTCCATTTCTTTAGCTGCCTTGCTCCCCTTGGCAATAAATGCCTTTGCAATCTTTTTCAGTACAGATACTTCATCATCTTTTATGTTTACTGTTGCCAGTGAAGAGATTTTTATTTCATTCCTATTTATAACTACGAGTTTGGCGCCTCTTGCTATTCTCTTCCGTATTGAGGCATCAAGCGCAGGGAGAACCCTTTTCCACTGAGAAGGGTTGAGACCGACAAGAACAACAAGGTCTGTCCCGTCCATTTCTACAGAGTCTGAAAACTTCATTGAATCTGCGTCAGCATAAAGGCTGACAGTTGTATCAATATTTTTGGTTTTGACCACATCTGAGGCAAATTTTGAAAGAAGAAAGGCATCCTGATTCAGTATGCCAGCTGTACTTATGATGCCAGTATTTTCCCCGGCTTTTTTCAGTTTTTCTGCAACTATTTTAAGTGCTTCATTCCATGTCGTTTCCCTGAGCTCATTGTCAACTTTTTTCATTGGTGAAGTGACCCTTATATCCGATACCAGTGAGTCAAATCCAAACCTGCCTATTGCGCATATGTATTTTTCAACAGAGGCTTCATCTGCTCCCGCATTTATTTTGACAACACTTCCATCCTTTATGCTGGCAATGATATCGCACCCGTTCCCGCATAAAAGGCACACGGATTTTGTCTTTTCATAGTCCCACTCTCTGCCTTTCCTCCATCTGTCTGCCTCAAGAAGTGCATTTACAGGACATGCATCTACACAGCTTCCACAGAATGTACACCCGGATTCCTGAAGGGGTTTATCCATTGCAGTAACAACCTTTGCACCAACACCCCTCCCCATAAAATCAAGGACATTTGTCCCCTGTTCCTTACAGACCCTTACACACCTTGCACAGAGGATACAGTAGTCAGGGTCTCTTTTTATAAACGGGTTTGCCGAATCAATCGGATAACCTAATTTTTTTCTGGTAAAATTAGATTCCTGAAGTTCAAAATCATAGGCATACTGCTGCAGGTTGCATACGCCTGCCTTTGTGCACGTCATGCAGTCAAGGGGATGCATGGAAAGAATAAGGTCTATAATAAATTTCCTCATCTCCTTAATTTTCTCAGTATCTGTTGTTACGTTCATACCTTCTTTAGCCCTGCTTATGCAGGCTACAACCGGCGCTTTCATACCCGCTACATCAACAAGACACATCCTGCATGCACCAATGCCTCTCATCCCTTTTATATAACACAGGTTTGGGATATGAATTCCGGCTGTTGCGGCAGCATCTATGAGATTGGTGCCCTCTGGAACCTTTATCTCTTTCCCGTTTATTTTCAGGGCAACTGTTTTAGACATTTATTCCTCCTTGAAATCCAGGTTAAGGTTAAGGCTAAAGTTAAGAAAGAAAAAATATTATATATCATATTTAACCTCAACCTTGACCTAAACCTAAACCTTAGCTTTGACCTCAGCTTCAACCTCGGCCTTAATATCTTTAAGTTCAATAGCTGAATATGGACAGACCTTTATACATTCACCGCATTTTGTACACCTCTTCTGAACTATCTCAAAGGGAAGATATCCGGAAAGATACTGTTTCCGCTTTTCCCCTATTATTGCATTGTCCTTACACACTTCCTGGCATACACCGCATAGTGTGCACTGCTCCGGGATAATAATGTATTTAACAAGCTCTTTACATTCTCTGCTGGCACAACTTCCGGAAAGATGCCCGGCATATTCAGACAAATCTATATTTTCAAGTATGAATCTTGCTGTGTCCTTTCCCTTTTTACACATTGAGGCTGTGAGCATATGACTTGCAATCCTTTTCAGAGCAGTTAAGTCATCCTCTGTAGAGGTTCCCCCGGAAAGCCTCTTTATCCTTATCCGCGCCTCATAGCTGCCAAGAGAACAGGGAAAACACTTGCCGCACATCGGGCCTGCCAGAAACTCTTCAACAAACACCCGGGTTTTCCGGACAGGGCATTTTTGTTCCTCTGCCTTAGCTCTTACATCATCCATCTTGATTCCCTCAGGGGTTTTTCCCTCGGATTTCTTTGCAGAATCTGCTACATGTTTTTTTGTTTCTTCACTCATTAGTCTCTTACCCATCAGGTTTAGGTTTAGGTTGAGGTTTAGGTTGAGACTTAACAAAACCCTTACCTTTTCTCATGGCAGAAATAATTTTATTTATGTTAAGCCATATATCTTCTATGCAATGAAAAATATTCTGATACTCACCGTCTTTAAAATATCTTACCCTTTTACCATATATAAGGTGACTTTTTGTCTCAGCCAGTGAACCTCTTGAATGATAATAAAAATTCAATTTATCCAAAGTATGTTCACGTCCAAAGGCCTCAGCTATATTTGCTGAAACAGATAAAGCTGACCGCCTCAATTGAGAAGTTAAACCATAGTCTTCTTTTTGAGGCAATCTCTCTGTCAACTCAAAAACTCTAACAGCCATTTCCATTGCCTTTTGCCACACAGGCATTTCTTCAAAAGATTTATATTGTGTTTTCCTCAATATTTCCCTTACCCTCAGCCTTAACCTTCAAATTATAGGTTTAGGTCAAGGTTAAGGTTTAGAAAAACCACTTCCTTTTGTGCTTCTCTCAACCTTAACCTCAACCTTAGCCTTTTCTACCTTAACTGCATCAATAGGGCATGCTGTATAACATGCCTTACATTTCGTACAGTAATCCTGGTCTATAAAGAATCTGTTCCTCATCTCCTTCACAGCATCAAATGCGCACGCCTGCTTGCAGAGACCGCAGAGAAAACATGCATCATTATCAATCCTGTACATCCCGAGCCCGCTGCAGACCTTTGCACGGCAGTATTTATCGTTAATATGCTCCTCATATTCTTCTCTAAAATATTTAATTGTCGTGAGCACCGGGTTTGGTGCACTGTTACCAAGTCCGCAGAGAGACCCTGCTACAATCTTTTTGCCCAGATCCTCCAGCCTCTCTATATCCCCCTGTTGTCCACCGCCAGAAGTAATCCTTTTCAGTATCTCAAGCATGTGAAACGTTCCAATCCTGCAGGGAGGGCATTTCCCGCACGATTCAGATTTAGTGAATGAAAGGAAGAATTTTGCTACTTCAACCATGCAGTTGTCCTCATCCATTACAACCATGCCTCCGGAACCCATCATGGAACCAACTGAAGCCAGAGAATCAAAATCCACCTGCAGGTCAAGGTGCTCGGCAGGGATACAGCCACCTGAAGGACCTCCTGTCTGAACAGCCTTGAATTTCTTGTTCCCCATTATTCCGCCGCCAATTTCAAAGATTATTTCCCTCAGGGTAATCCCCATCGGGACCTCGACAAGACCGGTGTTTTTAACCTTTCCTGTAAGGGCAAAGACCTTTGTACCAGGCGAATTCTTTGTGCCGATAGAGAGAAAATAATCCGAACCTTTTTCTATGATTACAGGAACACAGACATAACTTTCTACATTGTTAAGATTGCTTGGGTAGCCCCATGGACCACCTCCCGGCTCTGAAAGCCTGGGCGGCCGTGTTCTCGGAAAACCTCGCTCACCTTCAAGAGATGCAACAAGTGCTGTAGATTCTCCGCATACAAAAGCGCCGGCTCCTTCTCTGATATCTACAGTAAAGCTAAAGTCACTACCCAGAATGTTTTCACCGAGAATCCCTAATTCTTCTGCCTGTTTTATCGCAATGCCTAAATTCTTGACTGCAAGTGGATATTCATGTCTGACATAAATTAAACCATATTTTGCGCCTATGGCATAAGCACAGAGCATCATACCCTCAAGAAGGCTGTGAGGGTCGCCTTCCATAATAGACCTGTCCATAAAAGCGCCCGGGTCGCCCTCATCACCGTTGGCTATAACAAATTTTATTGTGCCGGGAGCTTTTTTTGTATGTTCCCACTTTCTGCCGGCAGGGAATCCCGCTCCTCCGCGTCCTCTCAGATTGGCCTTTTTTACTTCCTCCAGCACATCATCAGGGCTCATTGACGATAATACCTTTTCAAGGGCGGCATATCCCCCAACAGCAATATAATGATTGATATTACAGGGGTCAATATTTCCATTATTCCTGAGAGCAATACGCATCTGTTTTTTATAAAAGGGTATATCAGCTATTAACGGCACAGGCTCACTCAAAAAGTCATCGCGGTAAAGACCCTGCCTGTATGGCACATTACCAAGTATCGAGTAACTCATAATTCCGGGAACACTCGCGGGCGTGGTCTTTTGATAAAACGTATCAGCAGGTTCTATTTTTAATACAGGACCTTTCTGACATAATCCCTGACAGCCGGTCTTGACTATTTCAAGCTCAACCCCCCGGCCAGAAGATTCGTGTTGAAAAGATTCTATTACTTTATGAGCACCTGTGGCAGTACACGCCGTTCCACAGCATATCCGCGCCCGTAACATATCAGGCTTAAAGGTCTCCTTTTCCAGGATTTGCCTGAAGTTCTTTAACTGATCTATGTTTCTAATCTTTTCCATTTTTACACCTGCTTAACCGTTTAAACTGTATGAACAGCTTGAACTAATAACCATTGAGTGAAAAGTGGAATTATATCTCTCTAAAGAAAGATTCCCGACAAGCGGGAATGACAAAAACCTTTATCATCCTTCCCAGTTGTCATTCCGGCTTGTCCGGAATCCCTCTTCTATGCCACCCCGCCACTGAATGGTTACTTAAGCTATTCTTTTTTTATCGAATCAATTATTTTATCAATCTTCTTCATATCTATTTCCCCGAATATATTTTCATCGATCGTAGCTACAGGGGCAAGGCCGCAGCATCCTATACATCCAACTGTCTCAAGCGTCATAGAAAGGTCAGAGGTTGTCTCTCCCTCTTTTATCTTAAATTCATTCTCTATTTTATTGAGAACTTCATCTGCACCTCTCACATGACAGGCCGTTCCGGTACAGACCTTGACTATCTTTTTACCTCGAGGAGTAAAATAAAACTGCTTGTAAAAAGAAGCTGTGCTGTACACATCCGAGAGAGGGATATCAAGTTCCTGTGACAGTTTTTTCAGGGCATCTTCCGGAAGATAGTTCGCTTCCTTCTGAATCTTCTGAAATGCATAAATTAATATGCCTCTTTTTTTCTGGACTTCAGTTAATACCCCGCCGATATGTCCTATTATTTCATCTGCCTTGATTTGCATTACCAGTTACCTTCCAGAAAATTTTATTGTTATGCCCTCATGCTTCAGGGTCATGTCCGCCTCCAACTCCGGCATGAGGTACAGCGGCCTTTTCGAGTTCTCTTCTTGCGGCCATGTCCATAAGGACTCTCTCAGCGCCGAATTTCCCCGGCTCATATTTTCTTAATTTCAGCGCGTCCCTGGCCTTATCTATATAATCAAAGGCAAGGGCGAGTATTTTTTCGGGATCAGGTTCAAAATGCATCGAACCTTTGAACCGTTCAAACCATACCTCTGTCATAATATTTGTGACTTCTTCACTTGACCCTACAGGTGATTCCCCGCCGAATATAACCGGAACACCTGATGCAGCAAAATAACAGCCTATGGCAATCGCCTTTTCAGACATCCATTCCGGCGCAATCCCAACAGCCGGCATACCGCCTATTTCATCGGAAAGTCCTCCTTCTGCCGCCATTGCTGTTACTATGGTGAGAATCCTTGAATTATCAACACATGACCCAAGGTGGAGAATCGGGGGAATTCCAATTGCCTCGCAGACCTCCCTGAGTCCGGGCCCTGCATGTTCAAGAGCCATTTCCGGTGTCAGGTAGCCCGCCGTTCCGCACGCAGCAGAGCCACAGCCTGTTGAACAAATCAACACATCATTCTTGATAAGCTCCACAGCCAGATACCGGTGAAGTCCTGTGGATGGAACCCTTGGATTATCACACCCAGCAAGGCCAACAACACCACGAATCCTTCCGGCCATTATGGCATCATTTAACGGTCTGAAAGATGCCCTCCATCTGCCGCCCTGCATATATTCTATATATTCCTCCGAAAAACCGGCAATTACAGGAAATTTTTCTGTTATATGACTTCCCTGCTTTTTTCTATTGGGATAATTATCTATTGCCATCTTCAGGATCTTTTCGGCAATCTCTCTTGCCCGGTGTTCATCAAATTCTACATGAACAGCACCCTGTATCATTGCCTTTTTACTTGTAGTAATAATCTTTGTATGGAATTTTTTTGATAATTCTGTAATAGCAGGCATGATACACTGCACATCAACTGTCAAGGCATCTATCAGTCCTGTCATAATTCCGAGTTCCTGATTGGTGAATCCGCCTGCAGTCGGTATACCGTGCCTCATTAAAACTTCATTTGCAGTGCAGCACATTCCTCCAATGTTTACACCTTTTGCACCCTTGGATTTTGCGTATTCGATAATGGCAGAATCAGATGCAACATCAACTATCATCTCGGCAAGAGCCGGCTCATGGCCGTGTACTACAAGATTAACCTCATCCTCCTTAAAGATACCAAAGCTTGCCTCTGCCTTAACCGGTTTCGGTGTGCCAAAAAGAATGTCAGTAATGTCTGTTGAAACCATACACCCGCCCCAGCCATCAGCCAAGGCAGTCCTTAACCCCTGAGTTAAAAGATGATCAGGTTCGTGATCTACGCCTATGCTGGTACGATGCATTGACTCAACAACCTCTCTGTCTATCCCGCGAGGAGCAATGCCCCACTTTCTCCATCTCTCCTGTGTCTTCTTCGGCGCCCTCTGAACATAATTAAGCTCGCCTTTCTGTCTGCCAAAGTCCTCAAGAAGTTTAAGAGCAACATCCTTTGTTACATCATTAACAGGTCTGCCTTCAAATTCTATTTTCAGTATGTCAGCAACACGATATAATTTTTTTACATCCGTAATTTTAAAATCCTTTGCTTCACCAGTTGCAACCGATAACAGGGTCATGACCATATCACGTGCATGGTCTGAATGCGCTGCTGTGCCGGCCGCAATCATCCTGACAAAATTTCTCGCGGCCACTGTCGGCAGTGTCGCACCGCATACTCCCCGTGCCTCTTCCTCGGCATTTTTCCCAACAAATCTGCAGGGACCCATATGGCAGACCTTGCAACAGGCACCTGATGCACCGATAGGGCAGGGCTTTAATTTCTCTGCGCGGTCAAAACAGGTTTCCATGCCATGGGCCTTGGCCCACTCCATAATCTGGTCTGCTGACGTATTTGCGCTTTTTATCGATTTATCCATATAACCTCCATAAATCAGTAACGAGTAACGTGTAACATGTAATGAGTACAATAAACAGATAATTCATCACGCGTAACAAATAACTGCTTTTATATCATTGATTCCATCTCAAGTGCCGGATGTTTAACGCTTGTGAGGAATTCAAGCAGTTTTTCTGAGTCTTCAGCGATAGTTTCATCGCAGATTTTATCAAGCAAGTCCGGGACATCTTCTTCCTCGGCTCTCTTTTTAAAATCTTCGCCGATTCTTTCTTTCAGATTTTTTGTCATCCAGACTATTCTTTTAATACCACCATCCGCGAAAAGGAATTTCTTGCTGGTAATAAAATTTACTCCTATTCCCATAAACCCGGGATTCTGGGTTCCTCCGCCGACTGTTCCTGCAAGAGTGGAAAATTTCATCCCAACAGGCGTCATTCCGGTATGTCCTCTCTGCACAAGCATAATTCCATTCGCCTCAGGAATTATCGACACAATACATTCAAAGCATCCGCATGACGTCATGGGATTATCCATAATGGTGTACAGATTTAATGTTTCTACTTTACCTGCTGAGTTACTCTTCAGGTAATCGTCAACTCCTGCCCACCTGCCCTTGCTGTTATCAAGCACTCCACCTTTCTGAATAGGCTGGTTGCCTCCAGTTGGGTCTATCTCATATGCTGCCTTTGTATCAAGCCAGTTATATGCACCGCAAAGACCGAGCCGTTCAGGACTGATTACACAGACATGTGATGGAGCAAATGACTGACATAAGAGACATGAATAAAAGGTATCTACTGACTCATCTGTCATACCAGCAACCCTGTGGTCTCTTTCCTTATATACATTTTTTGCTTCTTCCAGCAGTTCAAGGACATCTTTTTCATCTAAATAGAGTGTTACCTGAATCTTGTCTACAATCGATTTGAATCTGCTGTGCGTCATTGCATTGTGTATCACACCGATATGTTCTAAGGTAATACCGTCTTTATATGCCTGATTGCTGATTCTCATCCATACTATGTCGCGCTGTCCCATGTGCCAGAGCCCTTGTGCTTCATTAATATTATGATGGAGTTTTCTCTCAATAATTGGCTCGAAGTCTTTCTGCATCTTTCTGCCTGCAACATCAACCACTACCCCCAGAGGCATAACTCCGCCCTTTTTAAATCTCTCCTCAATATCTGTTCCAACAATCATTACCTTGTTATCCTCTATTTCGTGGAGTTCCTTTGTTCTTACCCATTCAAATGCCGGTGAACGCTGGCCGCCAAACTCAATAAACATATCTTCTTTTCTTATTCTCTCGCCTTCAAATGCAGGTCCGTAAGACACAGGAACCGGTGGTTTTTCAACGATTACCTTGAGTCCCCTGACATCAAAGGCTCTTTGAACAATCTTGTCATAATTAAATTCCTTTTCAACCTCCTCATAAATACATACACCAGTGGGATGAATAACAGGAACATCTGTATCGCAAATTGCAGGGTATCCCATATTGATTGCACCTGCACCTGTTGACCATTTAACATCATCAAGTTCACCCAGAACCATGGCAAAAGCAAAAACCCTGTCTTTTGTATATTTCTGGTGAGCTTTGTAATCTCCGGGTTTGTTGCCACCAAAGATCATTGATGCCCTTAAAGACCAGTTAAGTGCGTAAAGAGTATGCTCTGTATCAGGCCCGAGAGGCACAATATATGCATCCCAGCCGAGTTCTACCTTTTTTCTTAAAAGCTGTCTTGTAACGTTTGTTA
>SDBV01001698.1_pt1 | contig 33004 bp, 22 predicted proteins | sample 2277081 | NCBI WGS metagenome assembly SDBV01 (sample SAMN10402039, study PRJNA504765) | marine sediment metagenome | isolation source: marine sediment core GS10_PC15, 223 cmbsf | place: Arctic Ocean: Southern Knipovich Ridge | collected 2010 | reverse complement strand
AACAACTCAATTAATTGATTTATATCCAAAAATCTCAGAAATATCGAATAAATTTTTGACTGGAGAATAGTCTTTTTGTAGTTTATTTAAGAAAATAAGTTTCTATGCAAAATCATAAGTTGATTCTTCGTGAAACGGTTATTTCACGATCACACACCCTTTATTGCTAAATTAGCAATAATACAATTCTATATTTTAATAGAAATTATGGGAAAAAAAGGTTTTATTGATAATTTTTGATGTTCTACGGATTTAACTTATCTTAAATTGTGCTCCATTCTTCCTATTCTGGGGAAGAAACATCCTATCAGGAAATCTGCGGGACTACCAAAGTTAAGTTGATGGTATATTTTAATATTCCATAGTAAATAAATAAGATTTTATAAGTCAGAAATAAATGATCATTGAAGAAAATTTTTATTCAAAAAAGATTTCATCAAGGTAATGGTACTAAACAATGCTTTCCAAGATATTTTTCTTATTATATCTCTAGAATGAGCTAAATTATCTCTCAATATTCTTATTTTTGAACACGCTTTTTTCCTTAGGCTATTAGAACAGAAATTCATAGAATTAAAAAACTCTTTAACTTCTTCAATTTCTCTAATTATCTTCAGTTTATCACAAAGTTGAAGATAGTGAAGCAATGAGATATCTTCATTACGCTTTTTAAATGTTTTCTTTACCCTTTTAGCCTTTCGTTTCCTCTGGAAAGTTAGACACTGAAGCCATTTATTGTCAGGAAATTTCTGTACTATTATTTTATTTAAATACAGTTCAAAAATATTAACGATTCCAAATAGATACAATCTGAAGGGTAATTTCCTTAAATCGCCTCTAGTGATTATATATTTTATACTTTCATCTTCTTCCACAAATAACCTTATATTATGAAGTAATTTATTTGATACTTCCAGAAGTGGACGATCTTTGAGGATAACTTCATCTCTCTTTATATTTATTTCTTTTTTTTCTTTATTAATAAATGAAGTAATTTTTCCATTTTTCTGAATTCCTATAATATCAAAATTATGTTTTGAGTTGTAATAGTCGATTTTTTTTTTACAATCCTCGATTACAGCATTGCAAAAAATAAGTTCCTCACATATAAATTGGGAGCTAATTGAATCAAATAAATCATTTAGATAATCAATAGAATCATTCATAATAATACTTTTAATCAATCGTAAATTTTTAATTTTTTCTATATAAGGTAAAAACGTTATAAAGTCTTGACAATGTCAAAAAAATTGAAAATTAACTGTAAGAATGATCCAAAAACAGATACAGAATATATAGGTAAAACTAAAATTCTCGATTAAAAGAGAAATAGAATTAGATTTTTATAAGATTCCCTAGTAACCTAATAAAATTAAAGGTTTCATGGTTATCTAATGAAATTGGTTTATTTTAATTAAAACTTTCTCTAATATGATTTATCTCTTCTTCGTTGAAATTATATAAGTTAAAGATGATATCGTTTAACATTACTTCCAACTTATGAATTTCACTTTTTAATAAATTTTTTGTAGTAAATTTCTCTAATTCAACAATTGTTGTTTTTATAGCCTTTGAATCATTATAATCATCAATTTCTAACTGTTTAAAAGCTTGAAATGGTGTTTCTTCTTTTAAATTTAATCTTTCTATTTCTAGAGAATCTAAAAAATACAAAAGATACTTTCTTTTAATAGAATCTTCTATTTGGAGCTTGAGAAATTCTTTTCCATTAATATCTACTAATAATAAATCTTCCTCCATTTGAGTATTAATCTCTCTAACTTTTATTTTCTTATCTTTCTTCAATAAAAATCTATAAAAATTATTTTGTAGTATTTCACCTAATTTTGTTTTATTCACTCCAGAATATTTTTTAAAGATTATTTGTAATTTTTCGTTATAGTTTAATAAAGTCTGATTTAAATCTAGTAATTTTAGAACAATATTGGAGATTTCTTGTTTTTGTTCTTCATTACATCGAAAAATTGGAGTAATTTTCGCAATTCCGGGAATAAAATCCATAGACCTTATTGCGTTATTATAAATAAATTTATAGAGATAATATGAAATTAGTTTAGAATTTAAAAATCCTAAAATATAATATAATTCATCTAAATCATTTGGAATTACAGTAATGACAGTATCAAAAGTAATTGAGCTTTTCTCATCTATACTTGCTGTAATTTTAATATGGTCTCTAATATGAGCAACGATTCTTTGAACTACCATTTTTTTAATGGGAGGATCAATTATTCTGGATTGTCTTTTTTTTAGTTCTGGATGGTTCTTATCGAAATACAACCAACTCCTAAGATAATATTGCTGAATATCTTTCCCTCTTATTACAATTAGGTTATCTTTATTAATCTTCTTCTCTTTAAACACACCTTTTTTCATTAAATAATTTATACCTACTCCTCCCTGAATAGTTGCCAAATTCTCAAGTTTTAAACTATTCTCTACAATCTTTACTCGAATGTTGTGTATCATTGGATCATAATCTAAATATAATCTATCTGCTTCTTTACATAAAAGTTGGCTAACTTCTCCACGGATGTTTATCTCCTGATTTATTACTTTTCCAATCTTTATTAGATTACTCACATTTTCTTTATCTTTCTGTAAAATAATTATTACCTGTTCTAATAATACTCCTTCAAAAGCTTTACCACAGTCTATTACAAATAGCACTTTAAAATTATTAAATATCTTTTCTCTTAATTTTCGCCATGAATTCGCAAAAGCAACTTGTTTTGGAACAATAAACCCCAAAATTCCTTTATCTTTTAATAATTTAAAAGAACGATTTAAAAAAACTGCTGCTGCGTTAACAACAGCTATTTTGATTTGTTTGTATTCATCAATTTGAGTAATAGGATTTTCCTTTCTAATTTTAAAATAAGGTGGATTACCAATAATTACATCAAATCCTCCTTTTTTAAATGTATCAGGAAAATTAATCCCCCAATTAAACGCTTTTTCTTTTGATAATTCTTGATTATCTATAAGAGAATCTCCACATTTTATATTAGCCTCTAATTTATTCAATGGTATGTCTTTTTGAGCTGTTTTAAACCATAAACTCATTTTAGTTATTTCAATCGATTCAGGGTTAATATCAACACCATATAGATTATTTGTTAATATTTTTTTATCAAACTCCGTTTTATAGTCTTTTAGAATTTCGAGATATTTTTTCATATCTATATCTTTGGTTTTTATTGCTGATCTAGAATTTATAACCTCGTTATATTCTCCATACTTAAAATACAAGATATCATATGCTTGACTTAAGAAAGCACCAGAACCACAGGCAGGGTCTAAAATTTTTAACTGTGGTAAAATATTTAAATTTTCATTAAGAATTTTAATAATAGTTTGCTCGATAATAAAGTGAACAATATATTTAGGAGTATAATAAATTCCGGTTTTCTTTCGAATTGCTTTTGTAGATTTTTCTTCTAAAACGACTGTTGAGCCTTCTTCCTTTATTTGTAGTGATAATGCTAAATATTTTTCATAGATTTGACCTAAAATATCAATTGGTATTTCAGAAAAGTCAATATATTTCCCATCGGGATATTTGTATAATTTGTTTATTATATCCTCGATTATAAAGTTATCAATTCTTATTTTACCAATTAGATTATCCTTATCAAATAGTTCTCCATCATAACCAAAAATATTGTCTTCAACACTACCATCTCTAACATAACTAAACAAATCATTAATGAAATTAAATAAAGGAGTTCTTTCTTTGAGATTGCTATGTAATCCTTTCCAATTGTTCAAGAATTGATTTAGGATTTTATTTGGAAATAAATGATTATCTTCAGCAAACCGAATAAAGATAAAACGGTCTAATATTTTCTGACCGACTTCCATTATTTCTCTTTCATTCAAAAAGTCTTTATTATTTCTGAAAATGTCTGAGAAAAGTCCACTCCTACAATTTACCAAAATATCAAATATCTCTTCATTAATTTTCTCCTTTAACAATTCTGTTTCAGAGAAAAGTTTCTTTTGTAAATTTTTAATAAAAGAGTCTTTAGAACATAATAAATAGAATTTTTTTAAAGTCTCTTCCTGTTTTAGAGTATCTAAGGTAAATTCTTCATAAAAGTTATAGACCATTTGTCCAGAAATATAAGTTTTATAAAATCTCCATTCATAACCATTTGTTATAATAAACCAATCAATTCCATTCTCGTGGGCATAAAATAATCCTTGTTGAACATCTGACCTGTATCTATTGGATTGGTTTTTCTTAAGTTTATCTAAATCCTTTTTCCAATATTTAACTTCAATTAATGCATTTGGTATTTTAGACTCTTCCGATACATTCAAAGTGACATCAATAGACCTTCTTTGTTTAGAGACTTCATAATTTACATCCAATTGCTCATCAAAACCTAAAAATTTAATCAATTGAATTACTATTTTATTTTTAACATTCTCTTCATTTCCAGACTTTTTACTTTGTGTAATTGCTTCTTCGGGAAGGTTAAATACCTTATCATTCAATATATCTATCTTAGATTTGGAGATATCAATTTTTTTATAATAATTGTATAATAATTTTGGATTAAAAAGTGGACTTTGATTTCTATTCATGGTGTTACATTGTTATTTTATTTTTGTTTTAAATCTTTATAGTTATACGTTAATTCTGATTTATGAGAACTATTAGAAGAAATTATGAGCTCATTTGCAAAACCACCCAATTTATTTTTGTTTGTTCAAGCTGTAATAAATTGATCGGACTAAACATTGATTAACAAGATTAATTTTTATTTATATACTTTAAAAGATAATATTAGTACAAAATATAAAATCACGTTTATTGAGAATTATTTAATGGCTCATCAGGTTTATGAGAAGTTCAAGAATATTCAAGTGCCTACAATTCTCGAAAAATTGATTGAAGTTCTTGCGGGAATAAAAAGTTTGGAATTAAAACAACTTCAACCTAAGGATCTACAACGCGTTATAACTGGGGTAATTAAGCCATATGATATTTGTTAGGTTTGTTTGGAAATGCTTCGGGCAATGCATATATTACGGGATATCGATCTTACAAAAAATAAGGTAACTTAGAAAATTACTGCTCAGGGTGAGTATTTAATAGATCAGAAGAAAGACTCATATGGATTTGATATGAGATATATGTTGAAGAATTTAGATTCAGTTAAGATTTTAAGTTAATTGAGAAAGAGATAAAATATACTAGGCAAATAACTTCAAAGTCAAAAAAAATTGAAAAGGAGTTGCTTTTTATTCTTACGGTCAAAGTACATGATTGGATGGAAAATTTTATGCCAAATCAGAATAAGACACTTGTAATCACTTCTTGCAGCAAAAAAAAAGACCAATCCGTAGGAAAAATGAAGAGTGCTGAAAGATATTGTGGTCAACTTTTTAATTTGACTCAGAAATTCGCTAATAAAAAAAATTATGACCTTCTTATTATCAGTGCAAAATATGGGCTCCTTAAGCCAGATGACCCAATTGAAAATTATGATATTAGATTCCAAAATCAGAAAGAAGCTATCCAACTAAGACCGAAAGTAATTCCACAACTTAAAGAAATACTAAAAGAAGAAAATTACGAAAGAATTATAATAATTATGGGAAAACTGTATAGAAAAGTTATAGAAGATCTAGTTGATAAAAGATTTGTTTTTTTGGAATCCAAAAATGGAATATTTGATTATTTAAAAAAAATGAGCCAACTCAACAAAACACTTTAAGAATTTACATATTGCTCTTTTTAACTTTCTTACCTAACTAAAAGGTTTTTCTAGTAGATTTTTCTAATTTTCTATTGGTTTATTCTAAATTTATTCCATTCAAAATAAGTTTACAAAAGAAACTTATGTTTGATAAGATGTAAAGAATTTTCATCGTCTTCTAATACATCAGATGATTCCAGTAAAAATGATATGTAGCTCCTCGATAATCCAAATATAAGGTTTTTACAAACAGCGCAATCAATAGATAAGGATTGTATCCAAATTATAATATTTTATGAGGAAGGAGAAAAAAGTTAAATAATATAATCAAAAAACTGCTTGAAAATTGTGAGTTCTGAAATTATATGATGTGGAAATAGATGCTCACAGGTTTCTATGTCAAAACATAGTGGGCAAGAGTTTATACATGTTGGCACAATTTCAGATAATTTTGCTACAATCGCACTGATATCTTGATACTTCTTATCTAAATACTCTCTGAAAAATCTGTTTGCCTTAGGATTTTTCAGTGGTTTTTTATAATCCAAAAATATCAATATATCTGCTTGGGTTGGTTTTCTTCCAAGTTTGGCTTTTAAATCACTGTAGAGTTGGGCAACCTCTTTATAAAAAGTATACTCATCAACTAATAAGACTTTCTTGATTACTTGTAAAGAATCCTCTAACTGTTTCATGCTTATATTTATTCTAGCATTACCAAAAACCACAAGGATTTGATTTAAATCGTCATTTTTTAAATAAGTAATAATTTGGGTTTGCGTTGAATTTGGAAGATTTAAGACACTAATTAACATATCTTCTTGATGGCTAATATCACATAACTTAAGTTTTTGAAGTTCATCAACGAAACCAAAGACATCATTAGTTATCTCTCGAAAAATGGTTTCGCTAATACCGCTTCCTCCTTCCAATTCATCGAAAAAGATAATTGAGGAATTCAGCAAAGTATTTTGTATATTTGGGTATCGTATTTCTGAAGGGAACATACCCCGAATTCCTCTAATCCCCAAATAACAGAAATTCTGGTATGCTCGTATAAATCCATGCTTTATTGTATGATAAAAAGAATCCCTTACAAACATTATAAAATCAGGATCATTCGAAAAATCATTATTATATTCAGTCAGACAGTCAATAATTTCATCTATATGTTCCCTGAAGAAAACTTGAATATAGTCCGCAACAATGTCATTAATTAGAGGAGCAAGAGCCCTTTCTTTATTTGCATAGATAAAAATTTCAACAAACTTATCATATTTACCGCTTGTAAAAAAATCTAATAAATCTTTAGTGTTAATAATTTCCATATAAGTTTGAATAGCTTTAATACTTTCACACAACGGACGGATAATGTAAGGGTTTCCCTCTTCATTAATGATAATTTGGATTAATTTAGAGAATACATAATTTAACTTAAGTTCCTTCCAAAAGAAAGTTGGTTTATTAGTTATTATCTGATCAAGTACATTATCGAACAAATTAATATCTATATCTATTTTGATACCTTGCGAATTATGATTGAACCCAAGAAAAGCTTCAGCCTCTTCCTCTGGAATTTCCCTTTGAAAAATATAAGGAATTTGGGTTATCTCATCCTCAGGGTATAAAACCAATTCTGTTCCAAAGAACACCTTTTGAATATCAATATTTCTGAGAAATTCTATGTCGAATGGTGTTTGATCAAGGTGAAAAATCTCAGATTCACTGGCTATTTCTAAGATGGATCTAAAAAATTTCGGAGATCCGTTAGGTTCTTTTCTTAATTTTAAACCTGTAATATTTTGATTAACTTTTTGATTTTGGGGATTGAAATAAAACACGTTCATCGTTCTATACATAGATAACGTTATGGTATTAGGTCTTTTTACAAAAATATTATTGCTATGTAATCTAGGGTCATTTAAAATTTCTCTAGGGATAAAATTATTATTGAAATTAACATCTTCCCCTAACTCATAATCTTTATCTGATAACAGAATCCTTCTATTCTCTAAAATATCGAGTCTTGTACCATATAACCGATAATTCCATCTAGCCTTTATACTTCCAGGTGTGTAAAGCGATAAAATAAAATCAATACTATCTCGAATATTCTCTTTTGGAAGATAAACTGTGATTTGACCTCCTCCAAGTATAGGAATAAATGTAAAAGGTATCTGCAAATTCTTATCACCGTGTTGTAAGAAGTTAGGTGAGAGTAAGTTTGGAATGTGGAAAAAATTTTGATCTTGGTTATTCCAATGATTTTCTACTTGCCTCCATATATATTTTAAATATTGATAATTGGTAGATGTAGTTTGTAAATTATTCCAGTCTATTTTAAACTTTGGTTTAAACTGTTTAGAAGCATTTTTTTGCCAATTCTCTTGAGATATAAAATACCAGAAGTATTCTTGATTATTTGTTCCCTTAATAGTACATTGGGAGTTTAATATTTTAATGAAATTAATAAAAAGATCTAAGTAGGCTCGTAATGTTGGTTGTGTATAGTCGAAATAGATACTTTGTATCCATTTCAAAATATTGTTTCTAGAATTAGTTAAAATAGTAAAGAACTCATTAAATTGTTTAATATGATAGATATCTACAGGAACTTCTGATGTATTATGATGTAGAGCAATATAGTCCAAGATTGATGAAATGATATGTTGTATTTTAATAAAATCGGAATCTGCAATATAGAGAGGATTTTCTTCAGGGTAAATTAATAGATGACTATTTTTAAAGAAGAATTGATCTGCAGGATTAGTGCTAAAAGTAAGCATAGTAATTGGCATATCCTCAGCACCTCTCCCTCCTCTACCCTTTCTTTGTATAAATTCAATTGGAGACCGTGGTGTGAGATATTGGAATACACCTATTAATTCAGGGTGATCAAATCCAACTTCTAACGCATTTGTAGTGACTCTCATTCTCCATTCCTCTGTTCTTGTTCTATCCGGTTGCATTTCAATAAGTTTTCTAACCCTAACATTACCTGAAGCTCTTGGTCTCGAAATTCCAGCTGTTGAACTGTACGCTTGAATATCAATTGGATCAATGGAAGAAAGAAGATACCAACATTCTCCACATTCATATGTAGAACAAGGAAAAATATGTTGATTTGGTGGCATATGACCACATGCGTATATCGCTGATCCTTGAATAATATTTTTGTATGGACAGTTGAAGTTTGGAAGTAGATTAGGATTCAATATAGGATAATAAAAGGTATATTTTGCAGCAGGAAAACGAAGTAAGTATAAATGAGTTCCTGCCTCTGCGTGATATAAATAACGTGAGAATTTAGCAATAGTACTAATTGAATCTATAAAAGTAAGCACACGTTGCTTATCAGTATTTGGCTTTAAATTATGATATGTACAAAAAGTAGTTTGGATCATTGCCGATAAAGAACTTAATCCTCTCATATAAATGATTCCAGTACTCTTATCTATAGTAATTACTAATCTCGGGCTAGCCGCTAATAAAAATAAAAAATATTCTCTTCCAGTTATTTGTTGTTCTGATTTAAAAGGGGTTATAATTTTAATTTTATTTGAATTAAATAGGAGTTCTCCAAAGGATTTTGGATTCTTAACAGTAGCGCTTATTCCAATTTTAATAGGTTTTAGATTTGATCGATTTTCAATTAGATATGATACTCTTCTAAATAAATTTTTAATATGTGCTCCTGTATGTTCAGTATATAAATGGATCTCATCAGACACTAAAAAAAGGGGAAGATGGATTAAGTCATCAGTATTAGTTTGATTGATATTATTTATATCGGAGATTAATGGGAATAATTTAAGATTATTACAACCCCGCTTATTACACTTTCTCTTTTCCCCAGAAAAAAGTCTCTCACAATTTTGACATTTCCAAATCCTTCCAAAAATATGCCTATAATAGCCACTCATCATGCGTAGATGTAGAGAATCAGAAGTACAGATTAGTATATTAGGTAAAAACACCTTTGGATCATAAAAATTCTTCCAATCCTTCTGCCGACTGAATCTTGCATAATCTAAACCATGAGGATTTAATTCACATCTGCTTTCCCTGCACCATGTATTATATTCGTGATTATAATAACTAACATTTAAGTATTTTATTTCTCCGCGTAATTCACAAAATGGACATTTATATGTACCCTTATCAGGCTCTGCTTTAGAATGTTCAATCCCGATAGTGATAAGAGGTTCGTCTCTATTCCGAAGATTTTCGTTTATATAATATAAATACTTACAAAATCTGAGGAATTGGTCGTCAGTTAAAGAAATTCTGGGATAAAAAATTATTGCTTTAGTACCCTTTATCTTTCTTGTAGCTATTAAATAAATAAGAATAGGAAAAATAAAAGCTTCAGTTTTACCAGTTCCGGTGTCAGAGGTTATGATATAATCTTTAGATTTGAGAGGATCTGTTGATTTTAGTAATGAATTGATAGCCCTAAATTGATACTTACTCAATTTATAATTTGGGCCAAAAAATAATGATAAATCATTAAAAAATTGTTCAATAATATCCATAGTGACTTTTATATAGTTAAGATCTGCTGATCTTAATTTATGTATATACGGACTTTGTGTATTAGTTAAAATACATCTGATATTATTCAATATTACCGAAATTTCAATCTCAAAAATTGGTCGAGTTCTGTCTAAAGCATAACCCTTATGAAGTTGAATTAGATTCGGTGCGTTTTCTTCTACAAAGGTTAATTCTGTAAAACGCTGTCTAACGAGCGAGTTATATCTTAAAATTTCAATGAAATATGATCGAAATTTTAATTTATTAGAAATATTGAAAACAGTTAATGAATTAAGTAGATATGATAAAATCATTCTCAAAACTCCAAATATGACTTTATCAACTTGTTGGTGGTTTACTTTAGTATATTTATCTATTTCTGCTTTTAACGCATTATAAATCATAGAATCAAACTTATCATAAAGCTCTCTAAATGAGGTTTGAGGAGACATATTTCCACTATTTAATTGCTTTAATTGAGTATCTTCCATGTAAGTAAGTATTCTATGACTTAAAGAGGGCTCACCCAATTTATTCATAAAAAGTAATTCTTCTATTTCCTGGGTGATGAAATTAGGGAGCATTTTTAAGGCCTTTTTGCTGTTTTAATTAGTTCTTTAAAAAAATATGATTTTGATAAAGTATCTGCATTCCCAAAAACTATGATTCGGTTAGTAGAATGAGTAAATAATTCATAAATTTGGGTTTTTTCCAGAATATAATCATCTACGTAGTCTTTTTCGTTGGAAACAACCATACTTACGATTAAAATCTCAAAACCCTGATTATATAAGTCTTGTGGCAATTCAATATTGATATCTTTAAACTCACTATTATTCCAAATTTTTTCTCGTAATTTTTCAACTTGCCGTGGAAATGGAGAAGTAATGGCTATATTAACAGGAATTATTGGATTCTTGGATAAAAATTGCTCAATCTCATCCACTTCTTCAGGATTATAAATCCAGTTTTTACGAAAATCTTCAAAATTTTCTAATGAGAGATTAAATAATATAGTTATTTCATTATTCTCTGTTGTTTCCTCCTCCTTCTCTAAAATCATAATCTTTACGTCTGAAATTGAAAAAGTCGCCATTTTATTTTTTGAAAGACATTTTTCTATTACTGAATTCATTGATGAAGAGATGATCTTTTCATAATTTTTTAACCATATTTTAAAAGTAAGTGCATTTATTAGAATAGAGACTTTTTTTAATCGAGTTTGTAATGTTACTCCATATTTAGTTTCAATAACTTCAATGATATCAGGATGTTGGAGTTTTAATTCTGAACCATCAACATATTTAAATTCCATTTTTGATGTGGTATTTTCAATCGGAGATTTAAGATCTAAATCATAATTTTGATAAAGGGCTTCTAATTCTTTTATTACAAATGGAGCGAAATTACAACTTAGGATTAAGTAATTGTACTCACTTTTTGGAGTATACATTTTGAAAGAGAAATCATGCTGAAATTTTATTTCCTTTGTTAAATCAAAGCTCTTGTTTCTAATTATATTGAAAATAGAATCTGGAAAAATTTCATCTCTTGATTCAATATTAGAATCACCAAATATAATGAATTTTTCTGTAAGTGAGAGTAAAGCATAATATATTGGTTCAACAATATTATTTCCAGACAATAGAACTATTCGTTCAAAACAAGGTTCTTCTTTTTGAAATGAGTGTAATACAAAAAAATCATCCAATCGATTCTTGGTAATTGTACGTGAATTTAAACAAAGAATATTCACATCTACGAAAAAATCAGCTAAGCTAATTATCCTATCTATGGTGATACCAGTAGTGAGCATACTTTTAATATCAAAGTCATCTAAAACTAAGATCTTTATTGAATCTTTAAGAACTTTTTTAATAGATATTAATAACTGGTGTTCCCATTCGGTTGAATATATGAATAAATGTATTCTTTTGTTAGCTTTATTTAATTCTATTATTAGATTTGTAATCATTGCTTCAGAAATGCATCCTTGAGAAAAATCAAATAGGATTTTTTTGAGATTTGATTCAGCAACTATAATTTTAAATATTTCTTTAATTGTTTTAATAAAATTTTGTCCTAAATCATTAGCTAATCCTAATGGTACCGGACTTTTTACAAAACCTATATCTGGGTTGTAAATTTTTCTTTGAAAGAGATCTATACCATATAAGATTGAGTTTTTTTTCTGCTCAATATCTTGAACTTTTTCTATAATATACTCATTATTGGTTTTAAAAAAATTAAGAAACGGAGGTTTGACTATAATACTGTTTTTAGTTTTTCTGACTAACTTTGATCTGAAGATTTCCGCACCATCTCTAATTCTTATAATTCTTACAATATCCCGAGGATAGAAGTTATAAATTTTAGTTAAAAAAAGTGCATTTTCGGGCTCTAATGAGACATATTTATTTTGTATAATCCTCTGAAGTTTCAAGGGTTTAGTTCTTAAACCATAAATTTCATAGAAGTAATTTCGATATTGTGAATTAATATTATTGAATTTCTTTGCATGCTCATAAACAGCTTGAGCTTCATAAACCCTCCTTCTCATATCATTAAATTTATCTATTATATAAGGATCTATGAAATCATATTTTTTTCCTCGACAATTGATAAAAAATCCACATCCTTCACATGTCCATCTACGCTCGGTGGCACAATAATATTTACAGCTTTCTTGATTTTTACATTTCTTGCAGTCGGGTGAATAAAAAAGGTCAAACGGTAAATAAATAGGTAAATTTCGAATACCATAAGACACATTGCGAGCATTGAGAATCTCTAAAAAATCCTCGGGAGTTAATAAATTGTTTTTAATCTTCGCAAATCGTTCATTCTTATTCTTATCTTTCAATTGCGTATATAAAAGATAACCTAATTTTAAGAAATCATTATCAAATTCATCCGGGTCATTGCTAATACTCGCACTTTGATATACTCTTAACTGTAGCATATGACGTTCCTCTTCCCTTCTAGTGGTTTTGATTTCAATAATCTCATTATTCTTAGTTGATCTTAAATCAATTTGACCATAAAGAGAAAAAATACCTTCGGGAGAGACTTCACTTTCAAATTCATCTAAATTAACTAAAATATCATAAATCGGACTTGATAAATATCTTCTCACCTGGGGTAACAAGTTTACTAATTTTATATTTTCAATAAAATGCTGGTTGGTTAATGCTGACTCAAATTTCTTGCGTAATATCAAATAAAAAACCAAGTCTAATCCTTCTTCTATTAGAAATTTATCAAGTATTTTTAAAAATTCGGGATTCAGTTGATTTAACGTTTTTGTGGAGAATTTCTTCAAATTAAAACATTCTAAAAAGCTATTATGGATAACATTTCCTACTATCATCCCTTGTCTCCCCCAGATTGAACTTTTTAAAGCACTCTCAGTAAAAATTCTATATTTTTTAGACGTACCTTTCCTATATTTTAGCCAATAGGCTCTAGGACAATTAATAGTTGTAATTATTTCATTTGTTCCAACAGAAAAGTCTGGTTCAATAATTATAAATTCCGTGATCTCAAATATGAAAACTGGAACGATTTGTACATAGTCTGATAACATATTTTTAAGAGAATTTAAAGCAGACTCTTCTGTTTCATTCTCTTCAACTGGGTTTTTAAATGATTCAAATTCAACTGATTCTGCTTCTTTTGGCGTTTGAGGGTTATTAATCTTTTCCCCTTTAATTATTGCATTTGTAAAAGGTCTTATTTCAGCAATTAAAACTTGAAAATCAAAATCATTAGCAAATTTCAATAATTTACATTTCTTCTTATCTAAAATACATTGAATATTCTCAAAACCTTCAGTATAAAAATTAAAAACTAATGTATTTCTATTCGAGGATATTTGAGGATATGTACTAATTTTACCTTTAATCAACATAAATAATCTGGTGCTCTTTTAATATAATAAATGTATCTAATGAGACATTTTCAAATTTTCTTATTTTAAATTAAATTTCCTCTTAATATGATCAAATATTAATAATTTACATCATATCACGAATTCTCATCTTTTATAATATGTGTAAATTTTATTCCTAATTTTGCTAATAAAAAATCTACTTTTTCATTAGAAATTTTGATTTTTTCATTTCTCAATAATCTATCAAGATTATCCTTTTTAAAGAAATGATCAAAAATAAAAATATGATCACTAAATGCAATAACTCTATTTAAAGTGTTTCGTATAATGCCAGAATAATTTCCGATAAATTCACGTTCATAATCATTGTAGAGCTTATTATCCATATATTGAAAATTCTCTAAGAAAAAAATTATATTATGAAAGAACTCATAAAGATCTTTATTTTCGATATCGACTGTGTTTAAATCTCTGACTTTTGGTAAAAAATCTATATATAAATCAAAAACTTGACTAATTAAAGTAAGATCACAATAATCAATGTCTGTAAGTTCAAACAAACTACAACAAATAGTATTAATAGGTATTTCCAAACAAGATTTATATGCGGATCTTAATTTATTTTTTGCTTCATTAAGCTTTCTATCATCTATTTCAACTAACATCAATTTAATTTTTAAATGAGGAACTTTTTTACTTAGGATTTTAACTAAGTTATATATTAAATTTCCAGAACCGCATCCCAAGTCAATAATTGACAGTTCTTTTTTATTATTATTTATTAAATGAAATTCTGAGAGTTTATTAAAAAGATTCTGAGCAATAGGTTTATGTAACTTATCTGGATCTTTTTTGAACAATTCTTCTGAATAGTTAACATTATCGAAAAATTCTTTATAGTTTTCATTTTTTAAAAAAATCTGGGGAAAATACTGTTGCTCATAATATAACCGATGAATATTTTTATTTTTAATAGGACTCATATGATTTCTTCTAGCTGAATTGAATAACGGGTTTATTATTTGTAAAAAACTCGAGTTTCCAGATCTAATACTTCTACAATTTCTTAATGGATGATTGTTGTATGAAAGAATAAAACTTTTTCCATTATTATATCTAATCTTAAACGTACCTAAAGTTGAACAGATTCTAATCTTCTGATTTACTAGATCTTTCTCACCAGGATTAAAATTCTTATAAAAATCGACCAAAATGGAATCTAGGGATTTTTTTGTGAAAATGGTAGGAAAATTCTCAATTGCAACTAAATTATTGTGAATTTTATCTATTGCCAATTTTATGTAATTATCTAGAAGAAAATTAAATTCCATATATTCTTTCTTATGAAAACAATCTTTCGGAAGTGATAGACATGGTTTTTGAAGATTACAATGTAATAAGCAGAGACTTTGAGATTTTCTTCTTTTACAATATGTAACGATATTATTACAATTATCTTTTTCACAAATAAAAAACAGAAAGGAATATAGAATTTTTAGATTTATATCATATTCAAACGGAATAAATCTTATTTTGGTATAATTTTTAATTGAAAAATAATCTAATATTGATAATTTTGAGTTTTTTGAGATATTTATATGCTTATTTTTCCCGATAATAAAAAATTTAAAGTCTTCAATTACCTCTCTTCTAGAATTTTTAAATTCAATGAATACATCGTCTTCTTCATTATAAAATTTGAAAAATTGTAAAAAGTTATTATTAAGTTTAAGTATATCTCTTTTAATCTTTTTTAAGAACATTTTAATCTGTTTTTATTGATAATTTCAACATATCTTTTAGTTCTGGGAATGTTTCTTCCAGTGTCGTTATTAGTACCTCAAGTTCATCAAAGTTTAAATCACTAATGTTAATATATTCATTTTCTAACAAATCTCTCAGGTTGGGATCATCTATATGTTCATTAATTTGCGTTCTTTTGACATAATAATCATTAACCTTTATTAAAAAATCTATAAGCGTATCTTTAAATGTTTTAAACGTTTCAAAGAATTCTTCTTTTTCTTCGTCCCCCTCATTTACATCGTTTAAGAATTCTTTAATTGAGGAACTTGTGATTTCTAAATATATCATATCCTCTTCAGAAATTTTATCTTGGTTCTTAAAAATTCTTAAATCAATTTCTAACCTGTTTTCAATAACCCTAAGGTAGTTTTCAATATAAGCTTTATTCCTAAATTTATCTAAAACTTGTGCATTAAGCTCGGTTATTAATTGATTTAAGTTTGTTATAATATCAGTAATTATTGCCTCTTCAGTTTTGGAATCTTTTCCTTTTGCTTCTTTTTTATCTGGATGACCTAATATTTCTATATTTAGATTGTTTAAATTATTGTTTATTATAGTATCTTGAAAGAGACTTTCCCACTCTTTCATCTCAGTATCATTAGCATCAATTAAAGATCTAAATTCGAAAAAAACTTTGATTAATTTTAATTCTTTAAAAAATTCTGAATAATTTTTTGTAACTTGCCTATTTATATCATTTAGGTTTTTAAAATCATCAATTAATTTATTTAATTCTGTTAAATTCGAAAAAGTTTTTTGAAATATATCCTCCTTGTTCCCTTTAACTATTGGTTCGCCATTTAGAGACATCTACTTAGTTTCCCCACTTTTATTTAAAGATTTCTTACAATCAATATTTAAAAATTTTAAATCTTCACGAAATTTATCTAAATATCCTACACTTTCATTTAAAAGATCCGTAAATCCCATTGAATACTTTTTTTTAAAATCATCTTGAAGTTCTTTTAAAATAAATAATAATTTTGTCAATTTAAAGTATTTATAGATATTTTCGGGATCCACAGTAAACATTTCATTAAAATAGAAATTGAAATATTTAAAAATTAAAAATTGACCAAAATATGAATTTAATTCTTTAAAGTTATCTAATTTATGTATGATTTTATTAATTCTAATATTATTATCTGCTACACCTTTTATCCATGTTAAATTTTGGAATTGCTTCTCTTCATAATTAATATTATTTACTTCACTTCTGATATAGTTTTGATAATCACTCAGTAATTTAATACTTAAATTCCCGCTTGGGACGATTTTAGAAAGATCTGCATTTCCCTTAAAGATTACATAATCTTTCATAAATTTATCAAGTTCTTGAAAAAACTCATTGAAGTAATTATTAAATTCCTGAGAAGTCTGGCTCAACTTCTCTAGTTTCTTTAGGAGATCAATTAAATACTCTAAAGTTACCTCATCAATGTTTTCCTCAGTATATCTTGTTTCAATTATGTTGAAAAAATTCATGATTAGGCTAAAAAAAGTGTTTAAATCGGGAATATGTAGAGTTCCCATGTTTATTGTATGAACTATTTTTTCTAAATCTTTAAATTTTGCATAATCCCAGATATTTGGTATGAAGAAATCAAAAGAATCTTGATATTTATTAAGATCTTTTAATAAAACTTCGATCTCCGCTTCATTCCTAACAAGAAACTCCTTATTTTCAGATATAATAGTAAAAAGTGTTTTTAGTTCTAATAATAATGAGTCATAACTTGTAACCTTTGAGGATTCAACAATGTACTTCTTTAATTCATCATCCAACCAATTTTTTAATCCCGAGATTAGATAATCTAACAAGAAAAAAATTGATTTTTTGAAGATTTTAATAAACCTTTCAAGATCATCTTCTTCAATGATTTTATCTTTTTGATCATACTCTCTCCCCATAAATTTAAGAAATGAAGAAAGACTATAATTTGGATTTTCTGCAATGTTTAATTGAAAATCAGGATTTTTTAAATCTAATAATAGAAATAAATTATTGAGATATGAAAAACCTTTTTCGATAATTTTTCTGTAATCATAAATTTGATTGTTATTACTATATTCTATAATATAAAACAATTTCAATAGATTCTCATTAAATTTTATATTAAGAAAACTATACCCATTTTCCACATTTGTATAAAATCCAACGAGATTATCGCTAAATTGATGCATTATCCTTATTTGAATCTTTGGATTCCAGTTATGGTTTTCAAATTCCACGGAAATAGGATACTTTCTTCCTTCAAAATCTTTTCTACTGAATAATAAATCAGTACCTGGTAACTTCATAACCCCTAAATAATCGTTTAATAAATTTGCAAACATATTTCTTATATAAGTGTTAAATTCGCTGGTTAAAATTATATTATATGTCCCTGAAATAGACTCTCCTTTAGCTATTTTCCCCCAATTTTCAGTAAATGTATCAATTTCATCAAGCAATAAATCTACGTCACTTTTTGCAAAACTGATATCTTTATCAAAAACAACCTTGGATCTCCAACCTTCTGAAATCTTTTCATTCTTGACAAATAATTTAATATTATATACTTGATTTTTATCAACTGAGAGTGTTTCTTTAATTACTTTTGTAGGACTCACTTTTTATTCTCCCTCTTATCTTCTCCTTTAGGCACAATTTCAACTTTAAAGTTATCAGAAAACTTATAACTTTCAAGTTCAACATCATCTTGTAAAGTTATGGTAAAACTGATAGTTCTTGTATCTATATCTTTACTCCAATCAACAATCACAGGACTATCCATTATAACAATTTCAGTTGGTGAACCAACCTTGTCTGTATGTGAAAGAAAGATTTTGTATTTTCCTTTAGGTTCATCATTATCTAAAAAGTCGATCCAACTGATTTCCAGAATTGATTCATCTGAAATAAAACTATAAGCTTTTTTCTGTTTTTTACCATCTGGTTTTTCACAATTCAATGTGAATGGTTTCATTAATGGATCTAATCGTTTGATATTGATAGATTTTAATTCTTTAGGCAAAAACTTTTCTGAATTCTTAGGAGATTCAATAATGCATGGAAAATCCTCAACATTTATTACTTTTTCTTTCTTAAATTGTATTGGTTGATTTTTATATTTGAATTTAATACTTAATCGTAATAAATATTCACCAATATCTGGTAAAGAAATTGTATACTGGTCATTATCAGATTGAACGTCAATAAAATTATTGTTTTTATGTTTATATGATAATAAAATTACTTTATTTTCCATATCTTTAATATCTTCTCTCATAACTGGAATTATCTCTAAATCTTGATTTTTTGATGTTTTATCACCGATCTCAAAATTTATCGCTGGTGTCTTTAAACTAGTAAAGAGATAACCCTCTTTAAAATAAATTAGATTTTTTTTGAAATACTCATCTAGTTCATTTTCTGCGTCTTTTATTATCCAAACATCACTTTCAGGAATTCCATATTCCCCATTTTCAGCTTTCTCACCAAACCAAAACATTAAATTTAAAAAATTTAAAATTTCTTCTTCATTTTCTAAACCTAATTGAAGCTCAACCAAATCTTTTTTTGTATAATTTTTTCTAAGAGTTTGAAGTAAATTATTACTATTTATATAATTAATTAGCATTGTACCAAATTTTTTGCTTAAGGTTCTTGGTGTTTTATTTTCTCTTGGTGTTGATTCAGTGAATTCCAAATTTATCCATTTATTTAAAAAATTTTCATTCAAAAATGAAGATGATAAATTTTTTGAACAATTTTTACTTGCTAAATGAGGACAGTCTTCACAAACAATCTGTTCATCAACAATTGAACTTAATTTTGATTTTAAATAATTTAAAACTAAATCATTTATTTCAATCCATCGATAATTTAATTTTATTTGACGTGATCTATCTCTCAAGGTAGTGGGGGGGGGGAAAGTGATTCCATAAATAAATAAAAATCCTTCTAATCCCTCAGGAATAGGTTTTTGGGCCAGAGTTGTAAGTGTGGATAGAATTTTCTGATTAAATTCACTTTGTTCTCCAGTTCCTATAACTGCATCATCTAAAGTTATCATTATGTATCTAAAATCATTTGATCTTGCATATTCGATTTCATTATTTATAATACCATCAGTAATATTTTTACTAATATCTAATTGTCTCTGTCCCAACATAGTTTTAATTTGATATTCAAGAAAATTCTCTGTTTGGGTCTGAAATTCTTTATATACTTCTATAATTTGATCATATTTTTCTTTTAAATTTATAATATAAGAAGGATCTTTACGAGATTTTTCGAATTCTTTTAAAAATTTAATTATCGTAGTAATCCACAAATTTATTTTATTATAATCGTTGTAATTATTACGAAGATCCTTTACTAAACTAGCTTCGATTACATCAATGATTTCACCCATAATATTACTAGAATAAGCTATTTCTATTAATAAATTCAACTTAGGGTCAGATGTTAATTCTGTTGTGCTTATCATTCGAATATGAACATCTTGAGATTTTTGTCTTATCAATTCACTAGCAAGCTTTTTACACAAAAGTGTCTTCCCAGTTCCAGGGGGACTATGGATATAGAGAAATGAACAATTGCCATTATAAGAGAAATAATCTGAATTCAAAGAGGAGATAACATCAAAAAGATCTTTATATGAAAGGTTTTCTTGATTATCTATCTCTGAAGTTTCAATTGTTGTATTTATGAATTGAAACTTGGCTAAATCTGCTGTTTGGTTTAAATTTGCGGCATCTAGATTAAAAACTTTTGAAACTATATCTTTTTTTAAACAAGGAAATTGATCTGCTTTTAACATAATTATTCTACCTTGTCATATTCAATATGGCTAACAAATCTTGAATTTTCTTTCTCTACTAAGTTGATATAAGAAGAGTCGGGTTGATGATTAAAATTACTATTACGTATTTTAAAGTCAGATAAACTCTTAAACTTTAAAAGGATTAGGGGGAGAATTTTATATTCATTTGTTGAAATCTCTTTTTCTATTACCGGAATAAATTTTTCCATAAATTTTATTAATCCTACAATTGAATGAAACCCTTTTTTTTTATTTTTGAAGAAAAGTCTTTCAAATAAAGTTTGATCTATTTTTAAAATATAATAATCTTTCTCTGGTACTTCATATAGAATTCCAAGATATTCTAATATAGGGTTAATAACAGAATTTACGTGACGTAATTTAAAATTAATATTACCAGTTTTATAGAGATGTTTATTTTCTTCAATGTAATCTTTTAATTCACTTTCTATTGTATTAAAAGTTTTTTGTGGATTCTTATTAATCCATATTTTTCTAAAGTAGATTCTTAAAACTTCATATATAAATGGAAAAATATTTTTTAAGCGGTAAAGAAATAAAAGTCTATAATCAAAAACATCCATTTTATCATACTTATCTTTAAAAAATTCATTAATCTCTTTGTCTTGGCGACTAATTTTTTTGTTTAGTACATAATCTCCATTTAATTTCCTTATAATATCTAATGAAACTAGAAATCTTATGGTCTCATGAGGTTTCAAATTTCCTTGTTTATCTTTCACTTGAGCTTGAGTTACAGGATAACTTTGTTTTTTAAGAATTACATTCTCGACTTCTTTAAATTTTGGAGTAGCAAGGGTAAATGCTCCAGGGCTCAATAATTTTGATGACATTTTCTTTATTGTAATTTTGTCTTAACTATATTTATTTAATGGGGTATCTTATTTAAAAGATGAAGACATTTTTTTAATATATTATTATCAAAATCCTATTTTTAATCTACATTTTAATATATTAAAAAGTTAAAATAAAATAAAGTGCTTATCTGGAGAATACAAGCTTTGATGTTTTGAAATAAAAATTTAGGAATTAAGCAAAATCATTAATTCTTTGATTTACAGATATTTTCTTAGAAAATTTCTTCCAATTATTATATTTTAGTGGTTTTCCTAATTTTAATTCAGGAATACCGCATGTCATAGAACAAGAACCATAAAGACAATTCCCATCACATGCTTTTATGGGTTTCCATTTTCCTTCCTCGTTTTTTTTAAAGAGAGGAGTATTGATCCCCTCACAATTGTTGGAGTTATTATATGTTTTATTTAAATCGAAATAATCCTTAGTTTTATGATCTTTCTTGAATTCCATGCACAGTGCAAATGTTAAACCGATTTTGTCAGCAATCGATCTTGCTTTTTCTATTATTTTTTTACGATATTTTATATTCGCATGTAATTCTCCAGCTTGTTTTTCTGTATAAATTAACTTTAATTCACTAATGAGGTGCCCAAATTGATGTTTCCTTAAATTATCTTCAAATACATCCCAATATCTTGAATTCTTATCTGAAATTGAAAAAATTACATGTCTCGCACCATTTCTATATGCTTTCGAGAAAACATCCGTTATAAGCTCATCACTATCATTAAAAAGAGGTTCAACCGGATCATACCTTAAAATTACAGGTATTCTCGCTTCATGAAATTCTCTCATTGCATCAAACCTTTGCTCGTAAGGAGCTGAGCCTGGTTCAAAGATTTTTCTAAAATTTTCATCGTTACTAGTAATAGTAAATTGAGCAAAAGCATAAGGGTAATCTTGAAGCAGATTAACAATCTTTTTGCCTGGAATATTTTTAGTTATAAATTCAAAACCAAGCCTCCTTTCAACAAAAATTTTCATAATTTTATAAGTAAGTTCATAGTGAGGCTCTAAAGGTTTTTGAAAAGGATCAGTTGTAGGAGAGAGATATCCCCATGCTGCAAATTTTAAATCAGGATTATCCAATTCGTGTGCTAATACCTCTGGAAAGTTTATTACTACCGTTGGAATATTTTGTTCCCAAAAAAGTTTATAGTAAGGGCTAAAACTTGAGAAAGCACAAGTATAGCAAGGATATTGGCATTTATGAGTGCAACCTCTATAAGGGTTTAATAGAAACCTTTCAGCAGTACAAGCGCGACGACCATTCTTTTGAGCATCTCCAGACCATCCATGAATAACGGATTTTGTATGAGTAATAATGTGAGGGACCGGTTTTTTAAAAACAGAATGTAACTTATTATTTTTCCCTATTTTTATATTTACAAAATCCGGAATTTCGTGATTTTCTTCCATGTTGGATCATATTTATATAAATATTCTATTTCTGGTTTTTAAAGTACTTATACTTTTTTCTTATAAAGCAAATTTATGTACACTTCAAATAAATTAAAATTAAAAGCAAAAAAATTAGAAATCATATCATATAAAAAAAACTTCTAATTCTTTTTGATTCTATACTAGAATAACCAATTCCTTATTATTTTTATCTACCTTAGATTGATTTATAATGGTATGATCTTTATTAAAAATATATCTTTTAAGTGTAATCTCTTTCTTTAGAGCTAATATCTCATTAACGTAATTCATTGGAATTTCTTTATTATGGTCAAATGGGAATATCATTTCAAAACTTTTTTCTAATTTCATAAATTTTAAACTTTTTTTTATGATTTTCAATTCAAATTCCGAATTTTTAACTCTTTGGTAAAAATCTCTAATGAGATTATTAAATATCTCTCTACCGTCATTTCTATTATTAACATAAAGATGAGCATTTTCAATAGCAGATAATAATAAGTAAATAAATTCTCTCCTTCCAATATTTCTTCCTTTTGATTCTAAGAATAATAATTTTTTACTAGTATAAGCTGGAATTTTATCTGTTATTAATTCAGATTCTCTTGGAAAAGTTTCATTCGCTTCTAATATAAATTCAATAATATCATTAACTTTTCCTAATCTTTTAATATATTTATCGTTCCCAGCCAACTTTTTTGCTAAATTAAAATAGAAAAAATAATTATGTTTTTGATTTCTTTTATTTATCAAACACTTATCCTTAAAATCAAGATTATTACGAAATCTTAAGTTTAAAAAATCAATATATTTCAAAGTTGCGTCTAAAGAGATGTAATAAAATTCTGGTTCTATTAATTTACCATCAGTATTGGCTTCAATTAAGCTTTCTCTAGTAAACATTTTAACTCTTCCATAAAGATAAGGAAATGTCCATGTTAAAGAATCAATCGATTTAATCATATTAAAAATTACTTTGTCTTTAATAATGCTCAAATTTATACCAAAGCAATGTATCTTAAAGTTCAGAATTTCTTTTTTCAAATAGTTATAAATGCTTCTAATTATTGCTCGTGTCTCTTTTAATTTTCTCCTTGCCACTAAGGATCCAATACCTACATAATCACCCTCTAGAATAATTTCTCTTCTTACCATTTCTTTGACGCAATGAATATATTCTTGTTTTTTATATCCTTGAATAACTGGCATAAAGTTAATTTTTTTGCAATTATTAAACTCATGCTTTAAGAACTCCGCATTATCAAGGGTTTTTTCTATTAGTTCTAGGTTGTCATTTTCTTCTTCACGACTACATATATAATCCATACTTACTACAGTAAAACTTTTAAAATTATCAAGGGGTAGATTTTTCATCACCTCTGCATATTCTGCAGTAGTAAACGGAAAATCATCATTCTTTTCTCTAATTAAGAAATCATAAGCTCCTGAATCTATCATAAAGTTTTTTCCATTTGCCGGTAATTCTATGGGTTTTATCGGGTTTTTATAGATATGAGAATAGCTTGTTAATAAATTTACTTCTTGATTAACTGAATTAATCCCTCTATTTAATGAGTCCATTTTGCTATGACATACAGTATAAAATTCTAAGCTATCCATAAATGTTTTATGTTAATATTTTTTGTAGTTTTTAAATTTATAAATGTCAGGAGGTTTTTAGATACTTGAAATCCCTGATTATCTTTTTAAATACTATTTAAAAATATATAGCACTTGCCCGTATTTATAGTTTCTAATTAAAATTCCTGCGAATATTATTATTGACTATTTATTTCTTATTATCAATCAATGATTAAAATCTTGGATTTTTTTATCACTTAAATATCACAATTATTTAAAGAAAAAAGAGGGATTAATTTTTCTCATTATTGTTATAAATCTAAAACTCTAAGAACATTCAATGAGCTATAAAAATCAGTAGAAATAAAATCTAAAAGAAGTATATTCTATTACATTAATAAGGTTTGGTTTCAATTCAGATCTTATTGATTGCTTTCAAAAAAAATATCGCTTTCGATATCCATAGACCAACGATCTAAATAAGGACAATATCTTCCTAAGCGTGTATCATTACCTAAGGGATAATTACTTTCTTTAAGAAGTTCATTATTTTCTACAAATTCTTTAGGAAAATAACCTAAATTAATTAAATTTCTTTTAAAATTATACATTATTTGTAAATCAGCAATAGCTCTGATAAATCCGTATCGTAATGGCATAGTTTTATTATTTTCTTCAAAATATTTTTGAGGTAAATCCATATAGGTTTCGATGGGATTATTTAGATTAAGCAATAAAGAAGAAACCTCCTGGTTGAAATTCATTAGTTGTTTAAAATCTATAACTGTTTGTCCATAACATTTTTCATTAGCAGATTTGGGGCATTTTAAGTTTCCTATAGGAGAAATACATATATCATCTTCAGATGCTCTTTTTCCAACGTTCTCTTTTAAAAAGAATTCTTTTGCTAGTAAAAAGTCTACTTTTGAAATAAAATTTATAATATCTCTGAAGGACACCCCTATTTTATATATCAATTCCTCCTTTTTTGAAGTCTGTACCGTTTCTATAACGTTTCTTATCCATTTATTGAAAATTTTCATATCAGTCCTTTTTGATAGAAAATCTAAAATAAGATGTGAAAGGAGAGGATGTTTTTGGAATAACCAATTGTTTCTACCTATCATATCTACTGCGCAAGAGAAAAACCTAATTATGTTATTTTTAATTTGTTCGTTTTGAACTTCTGGAAATATATCTACATTTGGTAATTTGATACTTTTTAAATAAAACTCTATAAAAGAAAATAAAAACAAATTTTTATTCATAAAACCAAATTGGGTTGAAACCTTAATGAAATCTTTAATAACTCTTTTATCCCAATCTTCAAATTGAATTTTTGAGTGCTCTACTTCCTGCGAGAATAATCTATTCCAATCTTTTCTATTTATTAGTTTTCTCCAATGAGTCTTTAGATAATCTTCAAGTTCATTACTAGTTAAATCTTTATTTTCATATTTTCTATAAAGATATTTTAAATAACCCGGTACTATGTAATGTATAAAAATCGTCTTATTACTCCTAATCTTTGAGATTAATTCTTCTTTTTTTTTTTGCTTAATTATTAATAAGAATTTTAAAATTCTATTATGAGTTTTTGGATTAAAAGAAGATTTTGCTGCATACTCATTTAGAAGAGTAATATTTCCTTTATTATCAATCTCTCCTAATAGAATTCCTCTTTTATTTAACTCCAATTCGTATTCTGGCTTCACATAGTCTTTAGGTATTAAAATAGCTGAATAGTCAGTACCATTTTGAGCATCTTCTGCTTGATAAATACCTCTTATAAAACCATTACGATTTATTTCACCTTTTACTTCAAGGGAATAGATATAGTCAATATCTTCAAATTCTTCGGATTTCAGTGCCAAAAAATCAGAATATGAATTTTTTATTTTGATTGAATGAACAGGGATTATTTCACCGGATTTTTTTTCGAATTCTATTACCCATTCTCCATGATCCTTCATTAATTCAGTCTTATGAGAGGTATGAAAAGCATAGATCATTTTATTTTTATTTAACCATTCAATTACTTTAATCCAATATTCTGATTCAGACATTTAATAAATTCAACTTAATGATCTAATTATCTAGATATTTGTTTTTTCTTTTGATTAAAGTTTTAGTTAATTTAAATGTTTTAATTGGGCCAATGAAAATATAAAAGTAAAAAAATTAAGAAAAATAAATTTAAAACAATGTATATATAAAGTTTTTATTATAGATTTACTCTTATTCTCACAATATCAAATAATAGTATACCAAGAGTTGCAAGGATTATTTCAGAAATTAAGACTTGGACAAACATCAACCAGATTGGCAATCCAAAAGCAAAATTTAGAACAATCGCAACATAAATTGATATTATGATTGCATACATTACTCCACCTAAATATTTCAAGAATTTTTTATCCCTCAAAAAAACAATACAGTAGAGCGCAGGTATATTTACAATACAGCTAATTAAATCAATTAGTCCTATTGGGGAGCTTAAATTAACGAAGAATACCCCGATTACATTCCCAATCAATCCTTCATAAGGAAATAATACACAAATTCCTACAATAAGTTCAGCAACTCTAAATTGTAGTCCAAGGAAACTGATAGGCTGAAAAGTATAACCAAAAACAATGTAAAGGGCGGCAGTAATCGCTGTTAATGATACTTGAAGACTAATGTTTCTTTCTTTTAATTTTTCAAACTTAGTTTCTTGTGGTTCACCAATATTTACAGATTCCATATTTTAAACCATTGAAATTATAGAAGTAATTCAAATTATTGTATAAAATTCTAAATATTATAAAAATATTTAAAAAAAACTATTAGATAATAAATAACCAAAAACAGAAAAAATTAATTTTGCGTCTCCTTAATCTTTATGTATCTATTTTTCATACGAAATCCATAATAAATAACTAATCCAACTATAGGTAGCAAACCAATTAGTAAATATATTATTTCAAGTAATTCAGTAATGTTAAATAGAAAAAAAGCACATAACGTTACACCTATTATTAAATAAAGAAAAATATGTAATGTCCATATTTCATCATTGATAAATTTTTTATCAAATTTCTTCCATTTTTTATGAATAATCTAATATGGTTTAAAAACTCTTTCTGTCAGCGTAATAAGTACCATATTTCTTAAAAACCATAAATTTGAGTTCATTGAAATAGATATTGCGATTCCAGATAAACCGACAATTAATAAACAAATTATCCAAGATGGCATATTATTCTGATATAAAAAAGAGATAACTGTAATGATTATTGAATATGAAACAAAAATTTTCCATGAAGAATCTTCAGCTTTTCTAACGTTATTCCAATATTCTTTATACATATTTAATTTAAATTCAATTTTGTAATCCTTTTTATCATTTTTAATCATATTAAAATTCACTATTAATAGTATCTAGTAATTTCTAATGGCATAAACAACTCAATTCTTTTTTTACAAATTTTTTCGAAGATGCAAATATTTTTCTCCTTGTTACAGATCATATTATGGGTACAATATTTTTTACCATTTCTAAAAAAAATGTTATCGACAATATCTCCCCCAATATTAAGATCATTTCCAATTTTAACGAGACACTTTAGAGTTGCAAATCTTAAACATTTCGATTCTACTGTGTTTAAAAATTTCCTATTTTTAATTTTATTTTCAAGCTTTTCATTCAAATCTAATAAACCTAACCGAATAGCCTGTGTCACAAGATGGTAATCTATACCAGGAAATATCCCCTGTTTAAAATCAACTATACGTCTTCCCCTATGAAGTATAGCATTTACCATTGTTATCTTAAATAATGGATCATCAAATGCTCTAAATTCACTTGATAATTTAATAAAATTTTCTATTGAATTTTTAGATTTTATAATTAATTCATAAAATTTACCCTTATATTTTTCTATTAATTTTTTACCTAAATCTCTCCAGTTTACAAACCTTTCATTTAAATCTGTAATTATTTCTTCATTATAATCAGTCTTAAATATCTCACAAAAATCATCAAAAGTTATACTAGATAGAAACGATGCGTCTAATATTGGATATTCATTTTTGTCAATACATACCTTTAAACAGCGCCACATATATCTAGAACCTTGACATCCTATACCTCCCTTAACACCTTTAACATATACCATATTTGGAGGAATATATTCCCAAAATCTAAAATTTATTGAATTACCTATCGCAAAATATTGAGAATTTCTTTCTAATCCTTCATTAGGATTTAACCAATAATTGTCATCAATCCAATTAAAGGGTTCTCTGTGAATTAGTTCAGATTTTCTTCTTAAAAAGTGTATAAAATTATCAAGAAACTTATAATTTATACTAATTAATCCTTCAAAATCTATATTAATTAAATCTTCAATTCTCATTATTAAAAACCTTTAATTTTGATATTTTTAATTAAATACATAGTAGTAGAATCTTGTCCGCCACTAAAAACTACAATAGCAGATTCCTTGAATTTTTTCATACAAATAGATGCGTATTTCTTTATATTTTTGAAAGATATAAGAGATTTATAGATATCTAGTAATTATTTAAAAAAATATTATGTTATGAAATATTTTTAAATTCTGAAGAATATTTGAGAGAAATCTATGCTAAATATAAATAAAGGTTATAAAATTTCTTAGAATAATGAAATTATCTAAAATGTCAATCAGTTTTGAGGATTGATAATATAAAATCAAGTTCATGTTTAGGTAAAAGTAACTCATTCTTAGGACGATAATGATATGAGACAAACCTAGCATACTTTCCTTCTATTCTGCTGTAGAGATAACAAGCACCTTTCTCAGTTTCAGGACTAGGAAGAATACGAAGTAATGGAATTATTTCAATTGGTTTTTTGAGGTCTCCATGTAGTATATATAACTTCCCCTCAGGTTTATTGGTTAAGGCAATATTGGTCTTAATTTTTATTTCACTAAAAGGGTATCTTGTTCCTTTAGCATATTTTACTATTGTCTCATAAATTTTTCCATCAAAATTAACATGTGAAGTTGGTAAAAGAATCCGTAAGTTTGTTAAATTTTTCAATATTAAATTGTTTAGTTCTTTCAAATAAAATTCTAATGTTGTTAACCTTTCTTTTAATTCAGGTAAGTCTGGTCTTATACCTGTATGTCCTTTCCATTTGTTTCTTAGATCACTTAAACTTGCTAATTTTTTATAAAGTGTTTTATTACACAGCGAATCTAATAATTCTTCATCAGGTTCGCCTAAAATTTTATAAAAAAAATCCCATTTTTGTTGATCTCCGCCATATTTAAGTCTACGAATATTCTTAGCTAACCATCTACCCATCTCAACCCAAGATCTTAAAGTTGCTTCTTTGAAAGTTGTTTGGTCCCCAAAGCGTATCGTATGAAATTCTTTCCTATAAAAATCTATATCTGAAAGAAAAGAACTCAATAAAATTATTGCAATAAAAGCAGAAAGTGCTTCAAAGAAGTTATGTAGGTGTTCAATTTTTTCATCAACTTCACTTGTTGATTCATAAGTCCATAAAACTATAGCTAAAGGAAAAGGTAAAAATTCTAGCCATGCACTTGATTCTTTATATTTTTCTTTAATTTCTTTTGAAACCTTGATCTTCTTTTCTAATTTATTGATTTTTGCCATTGCATTCATTCTATCGACAATATCTTCCATTATCTGTTCAAAATAGTGATAAAATGAAGCGGGCCAATATACACTCCAGAAGTCAAGATTAATTTTATTAAGATCTTCTTCAATTTTTACAGTTACATGTCTAAATCTATTTGGCCCAACAGTTATTTTAACTTCTCCATCCCATTCTTTAATAGAATTTTTAATTATTTCTTCATATTCTATAATTTCAGTTTCATCTGGAATTGGCATATGAGTTCCTTACCAAAATACTTTATTTAAGATATTATATTTCAAATTTTTTTATCTTTCTTATTAAAACTTTCAGAATTTTTGGCATATTCTATTAAATCTCTAACTTCACAAGTTTGCTTAAACTTTTTTGAGTTCATTCAAAAATTTTTGAATTGCCAAGGGAGTTGAAAACTTCGCTATAGTATATTTTATTTTTTATTTTTTTTTAAGTTTGATTATGAATTATTTCTACAATCGCAAATTAGTGAAACGACTCCTGCCTCATTCACATGATTTTATAGGTTCTCTTTTATTTAAGGTTTTTTTATAATTAGATACTTAACACATTTTATAAGATAATATCAAGTCCCTTTAATTCTAACTTCTTAACGTTTTCTGGTATTGTTATCCAGTGATTCGCTTTTAAGTGTAAGGATTTAAGTGAGTGTAGGTTTTCTATAGTTTTAGGTATACTTTTTAACTTATTATTGTTTAAAATTAAGTTTTTTAGCATCACCAGTTCCCCGATTGAATCTGGAATTGTCATTAAATTATTTGAGCTAATATTTAAATTTTTCAATTTAAGGAGCAGTCCTATCGCATTTGGTAATGTTTCAAGCTCATTTAATCGCAAATCGAGGTATTCAAGGTTAGAGAGAAATCCAATCTCTTTCGGTAAGCGCGCGATGTTGTTTCTTCTAAGTGCTAAATTCTTTAGAGATTTAAGTCTGAGAATTTCGTGCGGAAAAACTTTTAGACCACAATTAAAAATGCTTAATCCCGTGATTTCCTCTCCTCCTTTTACGTAGCATGTAGAAGATCTGTTAAATTCTTCTCTTAAGGGGATTGGTTTATCAATTAACTTTTCAAGTGAATGGATTATGTTTTTTTCTGTATAATCCTCATCAGAGATATTAGAGATTTTTATGGGTCATTCCAGAAGATGAAGAAGCTCTTAAACATTGGTATAATATTATTAAGGGGAAAATTTTTAAATTGGAATTGACAGGTAAAGTTTTTCATACAAATGAAAGATTTCTGATTAAAGATACTTATTCTTTGGATGATATAGGAAAAATGCTTTTATGTATTGGGCAGGAATTGAAGGTGAGAATTCTGCTGAAGATGAGGTGCTTTTTGAAGGATTTATAAAGGTAATTGAAGAAATTTCTACACCTACACTTACCTAATAAGTATAATTTCTTGGATTTAATTTGATCTTAGTCCATCATTATTCTATTCATTTGGTAGATGAATTTCTTATAATTTATTTTTTTTAGTTTATTTTATCCCATCTTCTACACTAACCATTCCTTTTTCGATTTAATTTAAGCAAAGCTTAACTTTTTCGATATTTTGAGTTAAATCAATAGTATCATCCATATACATTTCAATAAATTCGAAAACCTTAATTTCATGAAGATATTAATAAGAAAAATAATGAATTAAGTAATAATAAGATAAAAAATAACAGATACAAATTTTATAATTGAGAAAAAATATATTGATTGATAACTTTGTTAAAAGGTGAGTTTACTTCTTGAGAATACTTCATATTTCTGACATACAAGAAGGTAATTATAGTATTAAAGAGGACTTAAAGAAATTAGATAAATGGCAAGAAGCTTATAGATCAATATTGGATGATTTAAGAGTCCAGTTTAAATCAATCCACTCTGAAAAACCTGTAGATATAATAATTATTTCAGGAGATCTTGCCAGTACAGGTAAAGAAGAAGAATACAATAATCTATCAAAAGAATTCATTTCAATGATGAAACAAGTATTTACTAAAGGAAAACATCCAGTTCCAATAACAAATTGGTTAATTGCCCCTGGAAATCATGATGTAAAATGGGGAAATGGAGACCAGCGATTTAATAACTTTATTAAATTCTGTCATGATAATGGTTTTCATTCTAATTTTAAGAAAGATGATCCAAGTTCTATTTTTGACTCGTTTTCTTATTCTGATAAAAAAACCAAAAAAAGTATAGATTTTATATTATTAAACAGTTGTTTAGATATTTATGATGAAAAGAGTTCTAAAGATGCAAATCTTCCAAAGGAATATTACTACCAATTTGAAGGCAAATTAAATCAAAATACTTGTAAAATAATGATTTGTCATCATCGATTAATAGAAATCTCAGCTAATAAAACAAGCCATTGTTTAAATGATCTACATAATAATAAGGTGTTCCTTGCTATAGTTGGAGATTTAGGAACATAATGATTTGTCATCATCGATTAATAGAAATCTCAGCTAATAAAACAAGCCATTGTTTAAATGATCTACATAATAATAAGGTGTTCCTTGCTATAGTTGGAGATTTAGGAAGTTTTAGGAACGATTTATGAAGAAATGGTTAACGATAATAGGATTTTAATATTTGGGAGTGATGTTGATAACTTTTATTCCGCAAGTAGATATAAAGTCTATAAACCTTATGGAAATACTC
>SDBV01001697.1_pt1 | contig 33032 bp, 20 predicted proteins | sample 2277081 | NCBI WGS metagenome assembly SDBV01 (sample SAMN10402039, study PRJNA504765) | marine sediment metagenome | isolation source: marine sediment core GS10_PC15, 223 cmbsf | place: Arctic Ocean: Southern Knipovich Ridge | collected 2010 | reverse complement strand
CACGGGGGGGAGGGAAAAGGGGGTTTTTGTGGCAAAATCGGCCCCCCCCTTTTTTTGCAGGGGGTTCAAATAAAAAGACGCCCCCCTCCCCCCTTTTTTTTGGGCCCCCCCCCCCCCCCCCGACTTGGCTGCATTGATGTCGATAGAATGGTTGATATTCTCTGTCCTCATGCTGCGCGCCAAATTGTTGAGCTTTCGGTAGCCTGCGAGGCACACCTACAGCGCGCCGCACTATCAATCCGCCACCTAAGCTTCAAGATGCCGCGCGAACCAGCCCAATTGGCTCTACCACTGTTCGGCTACGCGACTCTTGTCTTCCACCGAGTCTTCGTAGTAATAATGAGCACAAGGAATTGAGACGATCTTTTCAACGTCCTCGCCTTCTAGATACTGGATGAAGGCGTCAACAGTCCCCAGGGCCATCTCGCGGGGAAACTGCTGGGGCGAGTCGTAGAGTTTTCTCTCAAAGACTGCCTGCTTGCCCGCTGGCGAAGCATCGAACGCGACAATAGCGATCGCGTCGGTCTTATCCGCCTTCTGGACGGCTTGATACGCACCGAGGCCCGATGGGTCGTTGATGGCGAAGATGCCGACGATTTCCGGGTGGGCCTGCAAGATGTCGGTCGCAACCAAATATCCATCGTCGCGGTTCCCCTTGCCGCTCAGCTCGGTAACGACTTCGAGTTTGCTGTTGTGCCTTCTTAGGTAATCGATGAATCCATCGACGCGTAGTATGCATGAGGTGACTTCGGGGTACCCGATAATCGCGATCTCCCCTTGGTCGCCCGTGACCTTCATCATGCTTTCTCCGGCAAGGAGCCCGCCTTGGTAGTTGTCGCTTCCAATGTGGGAAACAATCATCTCTTTCGCAGTTTCGTCCGACACCTGAACGTCGAATGTGAATACCGGAACGCCCGCTTCGTGCGCTTTCTTAACGCCTTCGCCGGCGGCCTTGGAGTCGACGGGATTCAGAAAAATAGCGGCGTAGCCCTGCGCGGCGAAATCAGCCATCTGATTGTTTTGTTTTGCGGGGTCCAACTCTCCGCTTAGCGCAACGGTTTCGTATCCATATTTCGCGGCCTCTTCCTCCATGACATTGGCGATGAGCTTGAAGAAAGGGTTGGTGAGGTCCATGCACGTGATTCCGATTTTGCCTTTGGTCTCGAGTTCGGTCATAACCGTGCTATTTGGGTCCGGTTGGGTGCTCTTGGAGCAGGATACGAGAAGCGGAGGCGCTGCAAGCGCCAACATGATCAGAGCGGTCATCGTCGTTCGTTTCATTGTAGTGTCCTTTCTGAAATCGGATTCTTTTGTGAGCGATGCCATTCAGCGTGTCGATCTGAGCAAACTGCGGATGCCGCCTTCTTTCTGTGTGTTGTCCAGGATGACGGCTCCGAGAATGACCGAGCCAAGAACAATCTGTTGCGCATAGCTTCCAATGCCTAGCAAGTTCATTCCGTTCTGGATTACTGAGATGATGAAAGCGCCTATCAATGTGCCTAGAATCTTACCCGAACCGCCGGACAAACTTGTTCCACCCACCACCACCGCGGCGATGACGTAGAGTTCATACATCATACCCATGTTCGGGGTCCCCGTGTTAAGCTGAGATGCCTGGATACATCCGGCCAGACCCGCCGCGACGGCACTCGCAACGTAGGCGAAGACGATCACGAAGCCGACGGGCACGCCCGACAGCCGGGCCGCTTGCCTGTTGCCCCCGACGGCATAGATATGACGCGCGAGCTTGGTATGCGACATGAAGATGTGGGCGGCCCCGTAGACAATCACCAGCAGGATGACGGTATTAGGAACGCCAAATGAGCGGCCTTGGCCGAGCCAGGCAAGTGCCGGCGGCACTTGATAGATGGAAAATCCCCCAGTCGTCTGAAAGGCCAAGCCCCGGGCGATGAGCATGACCGCCAGGGTCGCGATAAAGGGGGGCGTTTTCAACCAGTAGATGGCAGTGCCGCACAATGCCCCTACAAGCGCGCAGCAGGCAATGCCGGCGAGAAACCCAAAGAGAACCACCCAGGAAGATGCCTCCGGTCCACCCATAGTCTTCATGACCAAAGTGCCGACAACCGCCGAAAAGGCAATCAAGCTCCCCACCGACAAATCGATTCCCGCCGTAATAATCACCAGTGTCATTCCGACGGCGATGATGGCGATCACAACAATCCTATCGACGATGGCAAGCAGATTATCCCTCTTGAGGAAATCCGGCCACAACCGCGTCGGAGGACGCAGTACCTTGTGGTCGGCGAACTCGGGATATTTCTCCGAAAGTTGATCAAGGATGCGCCACTCCAAATCGGCACTGACTACGATTGCCGCAAGTGTGTCGCCTCGGTTACTGATATCGTCAAGGGCCGCGCGCAAGTCGCGTGGCTCGCCCGCAACAACTTGCGATTTGAGAAATCCCGTTTCGGCCAGCTTAACTCCCAGTTTTTCGGCAAACAGCGCAGAGTCCGTGTTGGCCGCGCCGACGGCTAGAATGACATCGGTCGTGTCGAACTCTGATGCAAGGGGCGCGATCAGGTCGGCTGCCGCGGCATCGCTGTTTGGCGATTGCTCGTTTAACGTGAGAACGCTGAAGAGTAGGCACAGCCCAAGCAGAACAAGGGCCATCCCGTAATCTCCAAGTACGCGCCGCATCTCCTCTGTCTCCAGTTCAGTCTACGAAAGCGCCATGGAAAGAATATCGGCCTGCGTGGCGTCTTCAACGTCGGTTATCTCGCCCTTGAGGCGCCCCTCGTGCATGACAATAATGCGGTCACTCATCCCAAGTATCTCCGGCAATTCACTACTGATCATGATAACTGCCCTACCATCGGCGACGAGCTTGTTCATCAGCAGATAGATCTCGTACTTTGCGCCCACGTCAATGCCTCGCGTAGGTTCGTCGAAAATGACGATATCCGCATTGCGGGCCAGCCACTTAGCGAGAACGACCTTTTGCTGATTACCCCCGGAAAGATTCATCACAGCTTGTTCGTTGTCGGCCAGCTTGATCTTGAGATTTTCGACATAGCGGGCTAACTCACTTCGTTCCCTTTTGCGGTTAACGAACGGACCTTTCTGGAACTTGTCGAGATTGGGCAGCCCGAAGTTCTCGCGTACGGAATGGATCAGGACCAGGCCCTGTCCCTTGCGGTCTTCAGTCAGGAGGCAGATCCGGTTGGCGATGGCATCGCGAGGAGAACGGATGAAGACTTCTTTGCCGTCAATAAAGATGCGACCAGAGTCGGCCCGGTCGGCACCGAATATCAGACGCGCAGTTTCGGTTCGACCGGCTCCCGCAAGCCCGGCGAATCCCAATATCTCCCCGGCGTGTAAGGCGAAACTGATGTCGTATACCGACCCGGCGCGACAGAGTTTTTCAACTCTCATACGTTCGCTACCAGAGCAGTCCGAGCGTTCGGGGAACTCTTCTTTCAGGGAACGCCCCACCATCATCTCGATTATTTTGTCGCGGGACATCGTGTAAACAGCTTCCACGCCCACGCATTCCCCGTCGCGCAACACCATCACGCGGTCCGCGATGTCGAATATCTCGTCAAGCCGATGAGAGATATAGATGACGCCCATACCCTGGGCCTTGAGTTCCCTAATGATTGCGAAAAGGCGTTCCACTTCCTGAGCATCTAACGCCGCCGTCGGCTCATCCATGACGATGATCTTTGCATCGACCGAAAGGGCCTTAGCGATTTCAACTGTCTGCTGTTGCCCAAGGGTCAGTTCGGCGCAACGTGCGTTTGGGTCAATAACGATCCCAATTCTCTTGAACAGTTCTAAAGCGTGCCGATGCTCTTCGGTGGTCCTGACAAAACCGGCCCGAGTCTTTTCGCGGCCGAGAAAGACGTTCTCACGAACCGTAAGATCGGGAATGAGACTAAATTCTTGGTAGATGAGGGAAATGCCCAATCGCTGCGATCTGCTGGGGGAATGGATACTGACGGCGCGACCATCAATATGAACGGCGCCATGCTCCGGCGTATGCGCCCCGCCAAGCACCTTTACCAGTGTACTCTTGCCTGCTCCGTTTTCACCGATGAGGGCGAGGACCTCGCCCCGGTTCAGTTCCAGCGATACATCCTTGAGGGCCTGCACGCCGGAAAACGACTTGTCTATCCCCCGCATTTCCAGGAGCGGCGCATTCGTCTGTTTGTTTGCTTCGTTCATGAGCACGGGTAACCGTTCGGTGCCACGCGATGACGTTCATCATTCCGTATCTTATCTTTCTTTTTGACTATAACACCGCTGCAATAGCTCCTCAATTCTTCATTGTTCTCCAAATGCTCTAGGTTGTCTGCGCCGGACTGTCCCTACCGAAAACTCCATCCGGCCTCTGCAACCAGGTCATCTTACCGGAGTCAGCTGCGAGTGATCGACTTGAGAATCGACTCGTGTAGAAAGGGTGTAATGGTCCAGGGCATTCGGATCGACGATGAAAGGTAACTTGAGAGCGCATTTCAACGGTTCACACTGGTGGATCGCCAATGAAGTGCATCATAAGAGAGGAAGTCTCGCCCCCTTTAACGCCACAGGTTGCTGGGATTCTGACAATTGGACAGACTCGTCGTTTGGAGCTTAGAGCAACAAGACAGAAACATGCTCAAGCAGCGCGTTCATCAAATACCTCGAAGGCGAGCCGGTGCCCAAGAAGATCTTCATTCGATGCGAACACTACGTCTATGACACGTCTGTTTCGGATGAGGTACGCATTCCGTCGCGCGGGAGTCTGACTCGATCGCGGTTAGGGAATGGCATTTTGGGGGACACTTCCCGTGTATCTTGACGGCAACTGTTGAAACCGGCGGGGGGATTTGATAGCGTGGTTGAGCACCGCCTGTGAAGGGCTGTGCAAATCCCTTTGGCGAACCCGATGTTGGGAGAGAGCGCGTGCGAAAAACTTTGGCTGTGTCCACTGTAATTGCAGTGATGTGCGGGTGTGCGAGTGCCCAAGAGAGCGAGAATGTCGAGGCTAACGTCTTGGCGGCAATACGAGCCTACAGCACGGCGTCGGAGGACGGGGATGTCGATGCTCAAGTGGCCTTCTATGCGGAGTACTGGTTCGAGGACAACGGCATGACTAAGGCCGAACTTAAGGCGTACTTTCAGGAGGAGGCCGACGAATCTGACGGCAAGGGCAAGGGGTTTGCACTCGATGACGCTAAGGTAGTGATGCTTGATGGAGACAAAGCCAACGTCGAATTCGTGAAGCTTCGATCGGCAACCGGAGGCGGCACTTTTACGTTCATCATGGTATTGGAGCCGGACAATGTTTGGCGGTGTATAGCGATCTCCCAATCCAAGGAGCGCGACGTGGATGCGGAAACTGCCCGCATCCTCCGGGAACGGATTCTCAGCGATCCGGCGCGTCCTGGCTATCACTTCGTGATCCCCGAAGGCGTCGCGATGCCCTTCGATCCGAATGGGGCGATCTATTGGAAAGGCCGGTACCATCTCTTTTACATCTTCCAAGACTCCCAGACGGGAAGCGTGGCCGACCACTGGGGTCACATGTCGAGCACGGATTTGTTTCACTGGCGCCACCACCCCACCGGGCTTCTCGAAGGCATGTATAGCGGAAACGCCTTCATCAACGAAGATGGTGTTCCAACGATTTGCTACCACCAGGTTGACCAGGGAAACGCGATGGCTGTCGCGCTCGACGATGACCTGAACACGTGGAAGAAGCTCGACTCAAATCCGATTACGCCTAAAACCCAGGAAGGGGATGAGCACCACGGCAAGTACCGCTCATGGGATCCATTCGGGTGGGTTGAAGGCGACACGTACTACGCCATCTTCGGCGGCGGACGTCCAGGCATTGTGAAAGCGCCTACGCTCGGCGGCGAATGGAAGTACGTCGGCGACTTGTTTGCCCACGGTGTTGAGGGCGTATCGCTTGACGAGGACGTGTCCTGCGCCGACCTCTTTAAGCTCGGCGACAAGCATGTGCTTCTGTGCATCAGCCACTCGCTCGGCTGCCGTTACTACATCGGTGAGTGGAAAAACGAACAGTTCTATCCCGAGTCGCACGGGCAAATGAGTTGGGTCGACAACTCGTTCTTCGCGCCGGAGAGTCTTGTGGACGACAAGGGGCGCCGGATCATGTGGGCCTGGATTTTTGACGAGCCGCGATTCGGCGTTCGTGACGAGCACGGCTGGTCGGGCACCATGAGTCTGCCGCGTGTGCTGTCCCTCGGCGATGACGGCGAAATGCGCATAGATGTCCCGGAGGAAATCGAAGCGCTACGGTACGGGGCGTTCAAGAGCGAAGACTTCGCGTTGCAATCCGGCAAGGACTTGGTCGTTGAGGACATCGGCGGCAATAGCCTTGAACTGTACCTCGAAATGGAAAGTGCCGAGGCCTCAGCATTCGGTGTCAAAGTGTGTGTCTCGCCTGACGGCCAGGAAGAGACATTGATCTATTACGATGCGACCGAGGGTAAGCTGAAAATCGATACGCGTAAGTCGGGCCCTGAAGACACGCCCAAAACTGTTGAGGCCGGTCCTTTCGAGTTGAAGGAAGGGGAGCGGTTGGAGCTCCGTGTATTCGTTGATAAATCCGTGGTTGAAGTGTTCGCCAACAGTCGTCAGGCTGTCATGCGGCGCATCTATCCCTCGCGACCCGACAGTGTAGGCGTAAGCCTGTTCTCCACAGGCGGGGCAGCGCAAGTACACGCGCTCGAAGCTTGGAACATTTCGCCTTCGAATCCATACTGACGTTATGAGACCAATGAATTTGCTTGCGCTGTCGATTCTTAGCGCATCGTCAACGACGTTTGGCGGGCGCCATCTGCTGTACTGGTCCAGCGAATTCGGATTGTCAATGAGAGGCAGAATGAACGCAGTTTTCGATTGCTCAAACGGCGCGCTTGTCAGCGAAGAGTAGGGCGCGGGACCATCTCGGCTTTAAGTTCCAGGATGGCCATCCTCTCCTGGGGAGAATATCGGGGACGTCTTTGAGGTGGCAGCTTGGCCATGCGCGCATCTTTGATTCTGATTTCTTCGCTGAGCAAGGCGTTTTCATTTCTAACCCTGTCGAGCTGGCCAGTCAGCCGGACTCTTTCGATGCTACTATTGATGGCGAAGCTCCTGGAGTAGGTGATTGCCCGGTGGGCCAAGGCAATGCTGTGAATGACTGCCAATTTGACATATACAGGCCAGTCATTAGGCAGCGGAATACCTCGAAATGCGCTGAGTTTGCTCATAGAGTACTCTCTGAACTTCTCTGAGAAGACGAAGCTAGAGGATATCGTAGGTGGCTTTGAGTGCGGGATTTAGCAGACCGACAGGGCGTAGCCGAAGTTCGGTGGACCAGTACCCCCCCCTTCCGGAACGATCGTAGACTTGTATACCAGTGAGTTCTTAGGGTACGTTAGTCATCCGCGCGTGTCCGGCGATGTCGTCACGGCGCCAATCTGCTCCAGCGCGCCGGACAACCTAATTGGTTAGACGAGGCGAAAGGAATATCGTGATGTCGGATAACTATGGTTTGGGCACGTTAGCCTTGCACGCAGGACAAGAAGTCGACCCCGCAACCGGCGCGCGCGCGGTTCCCATTTACCAGACCTCTTCGTACGTGTTCAATGATCACGAGCATGCGGCGAATCTCTTCGCCTTGAACGAATTCGGGAACATCTACTCGCGCATCATGAATCCCACGGTCGACGTGTTCGAAAAACGCGTCGCGGCCCTCGAGGGCGGTGTGCTCGGCCTGGGTTTTTCGTCGGGGTCCGCGGCCATCACGGTGGCGTCGCTAAACATCTGTAAGACGGGCCAAAACATCGTATCGAGCCAAACGCTGTATGGTGGAACGTACAACCTCTTTGCCCATACGTTCAAGGATCTTGGAATAGAAGTTCGTTTTATCGACGCGAGCGATCCGGCGAACTTCGCGGCAGCGATCGACGAGGATACGAGGTTCCTCTTTATAGAGAGTATCGGCAATCCGGCGAACGATGTCGTCGATTTCGAGGCCATAGCGAAAGTCGCTCACGACCACGGCATTCCGCTGATGGTGGACAACACGGTGACGTCGCCGCTCCTGTTTCGCCCCATCGATCACGGAGCGGACATCGTCGTGCACTCCGCCACGAAGATTATCGGAGGTCACGGCAACTCCATCGGTGGCGTTATCGTGGACAGCGGCAAATTCGACTGGAACAACGGAAAGTTTCCCGAGCTTACTGAACCCAATGAGAGCTATCACGGGATGAAGTTCTATGAGCATTTCTCCGGCGTCGGGAACATCAGCTATATCCTGAAAGCCCGTGTGACGCTCTTGCGGGACATGGGTCCCTGCATGTCGCCTTTTAACGCGTTTATGTTTCTCATGGGTCTCGAGACGTTGCATCTGCGCGCGCCTCGCCATTGCGAAAATGCGCTCGCGGTCGCCCAGTTTCTGGAAGCGCACGAGGCGGTCACCTGGGTGAACTATCCGGGTCTTGAGAGCCACAAGGACTATGATAGAGCCATGAAGTATTTACCCGACGGCCAAGGTGCGATACTCGGGTTCGGCATCAAGGGCGCACGTGACGCCGGTGTCAAGTTCATCGACAGTTGCGAGTTGGCATCCCATCTGGCGAACGTGCTGGACGCAAAAACCCTGATCATTCATCCAGCGACCACAACGCACTCGCAATTGAACGAAGAAGAGCAAGCCGATGCGGGAGTCACGCCGGACTATGTGCGCGTGTCGGTCGGACTCGAAGACATCGACGATATTCTGGCCGATCTGGATCAGGCATTGAAGAAGTCGCAAGCCTGAGCCTTAGGATGGAGCGCGCGGATCATGACCGGTAAGGGATCAGTGGGCATCGTCGAGACCCAATTCCTGACCGTCGCCGAGCCTCCGCACGAGTTGAAGCTGGATAGTGGGGAAACGATCGGACCGATCACCATCGCATACGAGACGTACGGCCAGCTCAATGCGGAAGCGACGAACGCCGTTCTCCTTACGCACGCGCTTTCCGGCGACGCGCATGTAGCCGGAAAACATCATACCGCCGACCGCAAGCCGGGATGGTGGGACAACATGGTGGGGCCGGGCAAGGCCTTTGATACGGACCGCTATTTCGTATTGTGCTCGAATGTGCTGGGCGGTTGTACAGGGAGTACCGGGCCCGGTTCCGTGAATCCAGAAACCGGTGCACCCTATGGTCTGTCCTTTCCTGTGTTGACTATAGCGGACATGGTACGTGCCCAACGCGAGCTTGTGCGAACTCTCGGAATCTCGCGCCTGCTTTCGGTTGCGGGTGGATCGATGGGGGGTATGCAGGCGCTCGAATGGGCCACGCAATTCCCCGATGCGCTTCAATCCGCTATCGTCATTGCGTCGACTCCTGTATCGGGCGCTCAGCAGATCGCTTTTGAAGCCGTCGGCCGCAACGCGGTCCAGGCTGACCCGAATTTCCGTGACGGCCAGTACGATCCCGAGGACGGGCCCAATCAGGGTCTTGCCATCGCTCGAATGCTCGCCCATATCACGTACCTATCGGACGCGTCCATGCGCGAAAAGTTCGGCCGAACGCTACGCAGGGATGCTCGTTTTCGCTACGACTTCAGCAGTGAGTTTTCCGTTGAAACGTATCTTGATTACCAAGGCGAACAGTTTGTCAACCGCTTCGATGCCAACACTTATCTCTATTTCACCAAGGCGATGAGCTACTTCGACGTGACTCGCCGTTACGGTTCGCTCGATGCTGCCATGGCCGAGGTTCAATGCAAGATGCTCCTACTTTCTTACACTTCCGACTGGCTCTATCCCCCTTACCAGTCCGAGCAAATCGTCTACTCGCTCGTGCGGAACGATAAAAGCGCGAGCTATTGTAGAATTGAGTCCAACTACGGCCACGACGCCTTTCTTCTTGAAGTGGATGTCATGGAAGAACTCATTGGCGGATTTCTCGACCATGTATCGGAGCCCTTCGATTCCAAGGAGGAGAACCTTCCCCCTGAGGTTGCTCCCGGCGGCGGCGACAAACGCAGAAGACATACCCGGCGGCGCATGTACGACACTATCGCTGGGCTCGTATCCGAAGAAGACAAAGTGTTGGACGTGGGGTGTGGCGAAGGACAGTTGTTGTCCAGCTTGAAGCGGAAAAAACGGGTAGTCGGAGTGGGTATCGAAATAGATCAAGCTCGAGTAGTCGGAGCCATTCAACGAGGCCTGTCCGTAATCCATGCGGACGTGGACGAAGGACTCAAAGGATTTCGCGATCAAAGTTTCGACATTGTAACGTTAAGCATGACTCTTCAGGTTGTCGAACGCCCACAAGTGGTACTCAAGGAGATGTTGCGCGTAGGCCGCAAGTGCATTCTTACCTTCCCGAACTTCGGCCATTGGAGTGTGCGGAAGACGGTAGCACTCAGGGGCAGTTCACCCGTAACCAAACACCTGCCCTACTCCTGGTACAACACACCCAACCGCCACTTCTTTTCCATCAAGGACTTTCGAGCCTTTTGCCGGATGGAAGATTATTGTATCGAGTTGGAGGCGCCCATGTCCGGGGGCAAGGCGCTATCGTTCCTCCCGAACTTGCTCGCCGAAGATGTCCTCTATGTCATATCCAACGGCGCGTAACGATCTCCTGGGGAGTGCGAAGATATATCCGCGGTGATCTCATTATGATTTTGATGATGATCTTCTCCGAGCAAAGCAAAGTGGAGGTGCGAATTGAAGTGGAGATGGTGAATGGGTGCTGAACCAGGAGCGATGTATGCGTGCCCTTGCGTCGATTAAGCGAGAGAGAGGATGGCCGAGTCGATCGTGGACTCGGACTTCACTTGGCGGGCGCCATCTTCTTGGTGAGCAAAAGCCATCGGTGGACTAAGGCCGGAACTGCAGTGCTCGCGGAACCAGTCGGGCCGGCTGTGCAATGAGGTCGTAGGCGATGTCCACCCACTCGCAGATGTACCGGCGAGTGTCCCTCGGATCGATCATCTCCTCCATCTGGAACTTGTTCAGCGGTCCCACTGGTCCGCGCGCACTCTCGATGCGCGCTTCGAGTTCCGCCCGCAACGCGACCGGATCCTCTGCTTCGGCCAACTGTCGCTTGTATGCCGCCTCGATGCCACCCTCCGGCGGTATGCCGCCTACGTCCGCTGCCGGCCATGCTACGCGCATTGATGGTTGCGATCGCGGCGTAGCGTAATTGTTGCCTGCAACGCCGAAGCTGCGGCGCATGATCACGGTGAAGATTGGAACGTTGACCTGGGAGAATGCAACCATCCATTTGCCGCCTTTGCGGATGGTGCCCGCGATTTCATGCTCGAGGCCCACGGCGAATCCCGGGTTGTCGATAAGGTTGAGGATCGGTACGTGGAACAGATCGCACAGGTCATGATGGCGCGTCAGTTTGTCACAGCCGTCAGCGGTAAGTGCGCCTCCGTTGACGTGTTGGCTGTCGGAGGCGATGACGCCGAGTGGACGGCCGTTGAATCGCACGAAGCCCGTTACCTGGTCCGTCCCCCAGTAGGGCCCGATCTCGAAGAAGGAATCCTTGTCTGCCATCAGCCTGATGGCCTTGCGCACGTCAAACGTCGTGGTGCGTTTGCGTGGAATGAGGGTAAACAGTTCCTCATCGCGGCGGTCTACCGGGTCACTCGGGTTTGACGCTAACACCGGCGGTGTGTCATAGACGCTTGAGGGTAGATAGGAAAGGAACCTTTTTACCATCTGCGCGGCCTCTTCCTCCGTCTCCGCAAGGTTATCTACCGAGCCGTTCTTGCAGTGGATATGCCAGCCCCCGAGCTCTTCCTTGGTAATGTCGTAGCCCATGGCGTGTGACACGATAGGTGGCCCCGCAACAAACAACTGCGCTATGTCGCGGACCATGACCGAGAAGTGTCCCAGCACCGCCTTGGCGGCACCGATGCCCACCACGCTGCCGAGCAACATATTGACCACCGGAACTGTGGACAACTGCTGCGTATACATGGTGCTGCCGAGGTGCCCCGGCAGGAACGATCCGCCTCCGCCGGCCACCCGTGGCCTGCCCGCCTTGATGGCGCCCGAGCTCTCTTTTGCGCTGCTGTCGCCTTCCTTCTTCTGTGCCGGCACCATCGCCGCGACGCTGCCACCTCCCGAGGAGCCGTCCAGCATCCTTACAGAGGGTGTGCGAAGTTCCTGTGAGAGACGATCGAGATAGCTGCTCTTGGCACCGATCGCCCCATCGGCGTGACCGCCGCGAGAGGTGAAGTCGTCGGCGCAGACGATGGCGGTGCGGCCCTCTATCTTGCCCCACCCGCCGACGTGATTGGCAGCGGTGAAGTCTGCTATGTCGCCGTACTCGTCATAGGTGGCGAATCCGGCCACGCTGCCGACCTCGCGGAAAGTGCCCTCATCCAGGAGTAGCATGATGCGCTCTCTGCAGGTGAGTTTACCGCGGCTGCGTTGCCGCACCACACCAGGATCGTTGGATCCTGGTGCCAGTCTTTCCTGAGCACGATTTTGCAGGGCTGCGACCTCATCCAGCACCGGGCCCCATGTCTGTTCCCCCCTTGGTTGTCGCGAGGATTGCTGTCCACCGTCGTCCTCGGCCGGCGCTATTACCGCTACCACCTGTCCGGCAGCGACAGTATCGCCCGGGCTTAGGGGTTGCAGCGCGGTCACTACCCCTGAGCAGGGCGCCGCGATCATCGTTTCCATCTTCATGGCAGCGACCACCAGGATGGTTTCACCTGAGCTTACCGCATCGCCCTCAGTGACGCTGATTTCGACCACGGAACTACCCATCGGGCACACCACCGTTCGTTGACCATCTCCCACCTGCAGCTTTGGCATTGGAGTGCCTGCGGCAGGCGACCCGGCGGCAGCGATGGCCGGACTCATGCTCGCTGCTTGCTGTTCGAGCAGGGCCAGCGCGCCGTTGCCGGCAGTGGAGTCGGATGCGCTGGTGATATCCGGGTGTTCGGCCAGTAACGAAGTTCTGGCATCACCGCCGCGAAAGTCGGGGTGTGCGAGGATGGCTCGCAGTTGCGGCAGATTGGTAGGCAGACCTCCAATGTGGAATTCCTCCAACGCACGCAGGGTGCGATCGACGGCCGAGGAGAAGGAGGCAGAGGAGTTGGATGCGCAGATCACTTTGGCCAGCAGCGGATCGAACTGCGGTGGCGGCGTATAGCCGTGGTAGCCGCAAGCGTCGACTCGAACGCCCACCCCCGACGGTTCTTTATATGCGGTGATGGTGCCCGCGCCCTGCGCTACCACGCGGGCTTGAATGGCAAATCCCCGCGGGGCGCCGACGGCCTCTTGGTCACACAAACCCAACGATGCCAGCGTGGCGCCCGATGCGATCTGGAACTGCGCCTCTACGATGTCGATACCGGTCACCTGCTCGGTGACGGTATGTTCGACCTGGATGCGTGGGTTGCATTCGATGAAAAAGTGCTCACCCGTTTCCGGTAAAATCAGGAACTCCACGGTGCCGGCGTTGACATAGGAGGCCGCCTCTACCAGCTTGATCGCATCGCCGAGGATCTTGTCGCGCAACGCGGGCGCCAATGCAGGCGCTGGCGCCACTTCGATCACTTTCTGGTTGCGCAGTTGCACCGAGCAGTCCCGTTCGTGCAGATGTACAATGTTGCCGTGTGAATCCGCAAGAATCTGCACTTCGATATGGCGTGGCCGCGGGATCAGCTTCTCGATAAAGACGGATCCATCGCCAAAGGCTGCTGTGCCTTCACTGCGGCAGCGCTCAAAGGCCTCGCTCATCTCCTCGCTACTTTTCACCGTGCGCATGCCGCGACCACCCCCACCCAACGATACTTTTAACATGATCGGGTAGCCAAGGTCGTGCGCCAGTTCAGCCGCTTCACCGGGTGACGTCAACGCATCGGTGCTGCCTGGCACCACGGGGATGTCCAGCGACTGGGCCAAGGCGCGTGCGCGGATCTTGTCACCAAACAGGGAGAGCGCCGCAGCAGGCGGACCGATGAAGGTGACACCCTCGGACGCGCATTGCTCGGCAAATGACGTGCTTTCGGAGAGGAAACCATAGCCCGGATGGATGCAATCACAGCCACTCTCCTTGGCGGTACGGATGAGCGTATGAGCGTCCAGGTAGGCAGCGACTGAGTCGGCGACGGAGTCGCCCTGACCGCCGACCTCGTCGGTACGGATCTCACGCTTTTCAGTTGTATAGCGCGTGTGTAGCGAGAGGCTATCGACGGGAGCGTAGACGCCGACGGATTCGATACCGAGTGTGGATGCGGCCTTGGCGATGCGTATGGCGATCTCGCCGCGGTTGCTGATTAGAACACGATTCAGTAATGCCACTTGTTTCCCCTCTTGAGTCCCCTGAGGACGGACTGTCGGTCCCGAAAATTAGTACTACCTGAAGTGTAACGACTTGGAGTGATGATGGCAACGTGGCGATTTGGCCCACTTTACGCTGGTTTGCTACACTCTTCCTTTTTTCTCTGCAGTTATTTCTCACCATATGTGCGGGGGTACCGATGCTTAATTGTATATTGCGGCTTGCTCGCTTCATCGCTCCGCTCTTCAAGACCCGAATAGGACTTCAGGCCGAGAACTTGGCTCTTCGCCATCAACTGTGCGTCCTTCGACGCAGGGTCAAGAGACCGACGATCGGGCCGCGCGACAGGTCATCGAGTCCTTCCCGTGGGACACAGCGCCAAAGTACCTACTTCGGGATCGAGATGCGATATATGGAGAGCGATTCAAACGGCGAGTAAAGAACATAGGGATCGAGGAGGTTCTGACTGCTTATCGCTGCCCTTGGCAGAATCCATATTCCGAACGACTAAACGGCAGTATCCGCAGAGAGTGTCTGGGCCGAGTGATCATCTTCAGCAAAACGCATCTCCACCGGGTTCTGAAGAAATGCTTCGAGTACTGCAATCACTATCGCGTCCATCAGTACTCTGGAGATGAACGCGCCAGAAGGTAGGACGATTCAGGCCATCGAAGAAGGCAACGTTGTCGCCATTCCCCATCTCTGCGGGCTACACCATCACTACGAGAGGAAGGCAGCGTGAGCCTGAAAACAAAGGCGGATCAGTTTTCGGGATCCACAGATGGGAGTTCACCCGAACACAGGGCTGGCTGAAGAAGCCGGCCTCGCCTTCGGCGCAATGGGAGGCATTCTTGTAGATGAATTCGCGCAAACATGCGATCCCGATGTGTATGCGGCAGGAGACGTTGTTGAGTATCCTAATACCTTTCTCGGGGAGCCGATGCGGATTCCTTTGGCGGGACGGATCGCAGGAGAACACGCGGCGTGGATCTCTGCTAGCCGGCTTGAGGCGCCCGCGATGCAGTCAGATTACCTGACCGACAGGGCGTAGCCAAAGTTCGGTGGACCAGTACAGCCTACGATCTATTATTTGCGAGGCACAACGCGCCAAGTTTGGTGTTGTTCGATTGGCCAAAAGCCGGACCGGTAACGCCAAGGATCAACACAAAAGGAGCCGCAACTGTCGCAGACTTCTACATGCTGGTGCATTCCTTCTGAACTTAGCTGAAGATGGCAAACCCACCTCAACCTACACGGCCTGTTACCACTGATTTGTAGGCGCGATGTCCCACGCCTGAAGCGAATTGACCGTCATCGATCCGCCTTTGCTGAAGAGTTCGATGCCGGTACTGTCTTCGCGGGTCTGGTAGACGCGCTGTGTGATGCACTGGCGGTTATTGGCGAAGACCTCGATAATCGAGCGGTCGATGAAGATGCGCAGTTCCAGTTTCTCACCGGATCTCAGCTTAAAGGGTGCGACCTGCTTTGTGACAACGGTATTCTCCTTGTCGCCACGAAAATACATGGTGTAATAATAGTGTTTTATGGACGTATCCAGTGAGGACTTCTCCAAGTGAATCGTTAACTCTTCCTCCGATGGGTTGTATTCGATAACGGTTTCTTCCTCTCCGTTTGGCGACGCGCACACTTTCAGGCCAAAGGCCTCGGCGTCTCCGGGGTCGATGGTCAGGGCGAGTTCGAGCGTGTTGCCTTCAATACCTTCGAGACGGATCGTCTGACCGTCATCTACGGCGATGTTGTTCTTCTGTCTTTCGCGCAAGCGCAGCCGCTCGAGTTCCTCGACGGGCTCAATGAGTAATGTCCCATCGTCATCCAGGGAAAGCACGCGTGGCAGCGTCATAATGCCGCTCCAACCGTATGGCGGGGGGTTGGTGAAGTCCGTGATGTGTAGTTCTTCGCGCCGGTCCAGGACCCACGCCCACATGATGCGGCGGCCCTTGTCATCGAGGAGGGATTCCGGGGCGAAGCATGTTCCGCCGGGGAAGTTCATGCGCTGGTGCGTCTCGGGATGGAATTGATTGTTCTTCCATTCGCCCAGATAGATCCGCGCCCCACGCTCGTGGCTGATGCACAGGAGGGCGTGCTTGTCGCCCAGTTTGAAGAAGTCGGGACAGGAGACGTCCTCGTGGTCGTCATCGACATCCGGCAATTCTTTCGTCATAAAGGGACCAATGTATTCCCAGTCGTCGAGGTTCTTGGCCTTGAACAGGGCTGGGGTCGGTCCACCGAATATGGCGTGGTGCACGCCGTTCTCCGTCCAGCCGTGCGGGTCCCACGAACTGAACAACCTGCCCTCCGGACTCCCTCTTTCAGGAATGGGGACGATCGGATTCGAGGGTAGCTTCGTCCAAATGTCGAGTTCGGGTTCAGAACTTGTGGCAATACTGTTTCCCGCCCCAACCCCGTGATAGAGCATGGTGGCCTCGCCCTTGTTGTTGATGAAGCAGTTGCCGCTGAACATGGATTTGTCGGGGTCCCCCGGCATCAATGCCGGCTTGTGAAACCGCCAGTGAAGCAGGTCCACGCTTGAGGCATGGCCCCAGCAGTCGATGTTCCGCTTAGAATTAGCAGTGGGGGTCTCAGCGATCCGGTTATCTCTCTGGTAGATGTAGCAGAGATGGTACTTGCCGTTCCAGAAGATGGCGCCGTTGGGGTCGAAAGGCATGCCGCGGCCCTCGGGATTCACAAAATGATAGGTTGGACGGTGCGGGTCGCTCAGGAGGACGTCGCGGAATTCCCGCTGCGCCTCCACGAGTTCTACCAGGCGCGCCTTGTCGGGCTGGGCCAATGCCGGCGAAGCGCTCAATCCCAGCGCCGCCGATACCATTGCTGCTACGGATAATTCCTCCATTTTGCTTCTCCTTTCGCTAAACGAAAACAAACCTGGGATTCTGCGATCAGCCCGTGCCTGGATGGCACAATTCACTCCGCGCTAGTCGTCGTCGCGGGTCTTCAGGGTAAACGAATACACGGTCGCCTCCTGAAACGCGAATTGAAGCCGGGCCCGTTTCGTCTTGATCGCGTCCAGAGCACTATTATCCCGCCAGCGCACGTCCGCATCCGATACCGTACTCACCAGCGGCTCGCTTTCAGCTAACACCTGTTTCTCCTCGCCGAGAACACGCACGACGAGTTGGCCTCCGTCTGCAATGTCCGCAGAAACTCGGAGCTGAGCCTTCCCGTCAAAGACAGGCGTTGTCGTTACCGTCGCTGGCTTCGCCACGTCCGACATTGTGTACCCGGCGAAACCGTCGGGACGCAACGTTGCCATACAGAAGAATCCGTTTCGCCAGCTAGTGTGAAGCCCGTCGCTTCCACCATAGTACAAACGAATTTCGTCCTCCAGGAAGACCGGATACGCCGCAGGGTACGCGCAACCCCAGTCATAGTCGCCCTCCCTACCGTCGTTTGGTATGAGCGGCGTTCCCGGTAGGACGCGATGCCAGGTTTTTGTGTCCGGACTCCACGTCAGTTCTGTCCAGACACGGTCCGCATCCTGATCGTGAATGGCCACCAGGCCGATGTACACGCCGCCGTGATAGAAGACCGGCATCGCGTAGGTCTGATAGTTCTCGTCCAACCCTTCCAGAACGATCTGAATCTTCTCCCAATTCACGAAATCGGCGCTCGACGTCCATGCAACCTGACGCCCAAACGGTTTGCCCCATTCGCGGGTTATCCCCACATACTTTCCCAGCGTAGGCGCCCAGAAGGCGTTATTGTGAGTGTCGCCTGCGCTATCTGCTTCGGGGCAGGCGATAGCCGGATCCCAGTGAATGCCGTCGGGGGAAAACGCGACGGAGAGTATCCCATACTTGAGAATGGCCTTGTAGCGGCGATTGGGATCGGGCTCGCGGAGGTCCTTGAAAATCCCTGAACCGTGGGGTCCTCCCCAGAGTCCTTCTTTGTCTTTGCTTGGGGTGCCACTGCCCCGCCACAGAATGTTATTGGCTTTGCTCCCCTCGAATTCGACGAGCCCTAACTCGGGCTTGACCCAAGTGATGCCGTCTTTCGAGGTGGCGTAGCAGATGGCCATTTCCCGGTTATGAGGCGCTCTATATTTCACTTCCTTCCGCTGTTCAAGCGTCATCCCCTTGGACGAATTGTCAACGATGAAGGGGCTGTACCAGCATTTGAAGATCTGCTCCTCCTCGTCGTAGATGACGTTGGCGTAGAGATTGTCGAAACGCTTCTCCCATGGCTTGTCTTCTTCAAAGAGCGGGTTGCCTTTGTACTTCTGCACTTTGCCAAGCACAAGCTTCGCGTTTTCAGTACTCGCGATGACGCGCGAATCGAGCAGAAGATACCTATCACGTCGGGGCAGAGCTGGATTGCCCTCCTCAGCCCAACCAGACGACAGCCCCAGGCTCGGCACAAACATGGTCGCCAGCAAGAGATAGCGCATTCGTTCACCCTCCTTCAGATAGCCCAATAGTGGCGGGTCGGACACGTAGGCTGCCCCACCCCCTCATGACGTTTGCAGTCATCGATTGGCATTTGAGCACGAATAGCGGTCAGGCTTCAACAACGCGGTCGGGAGTTCGAGCCCTGACCCCGCTACGCTTGAACACTACACGATCTGTCAATTGCGAGGCACAACCGCGACACGGCGCCATCGGCCACCTCATCGCGGCGACGTATTCCGCAACCGGGAAACGGCGATTGCCCCGTCCCTGCGCAAACGCCCAGGAATGCAAATACACTTCGCAAGGATCGCCGCCCTCTCCTCGTAAGTATCTTGCCGGCGGGCCGCCTATTCCAAGCGACCCGCCGGGGTCATGCCGTCTTGCGCCAGTATGTGCGGGTGTAACTCGGTTCTGACAGACACGCAATCGCACGCGCTGTCAGCACAAGAACCTATCCCAAACCGAGCGCATTGGCCGAAGGACGGTTGGCCGGGAAACCACCGCCCGGGTATTTCTCGAATTTAACATGCCCATCCATGTAGAGCACATTCGAGCCGCCGGGTATATGGTTAAACGAGGAGTTACCGACCTCATTTTCCTTACCCGCGGTCCGGATGGACCCCGAGGTGATGTCGAACATGACCGGAACCTCGCTTTGGGCCTGGGCGCTTGCCCCGGGATTGTTGATGTCGGTAATTAAGAACCGCTCAATACCTTCCCTGAGGCGAAAGTGCGTATCGCCGCCGGCATTACCGCAGCCGCTGAATCCGTTTTCTATGACGGCGTCGTTAAAAAACTCATTTACAGGAAGATCAATATGAACATTCTCCGACGGGGCGGGCCAATTATCCCACGCGCCCTCCCAGAGGCCATCGATAATACTGAGCGGCGCGGCGAGAAGTGTTTCACCTGGTCTCACGGCCCAGTAAGCATCCATTTGCACAGAAGTCACAACGGGATTGTCGGCGCCGCCATCGGCCTGGTCGATCGCATAGCCAAAGTACCCATAAGAGGTGCTTGGCGTTACGGCCAGATAGGTGTGCTGACACAGCCCGCTGCCGTCGTCCTGCACTATATACAAGTCCTGAATGGCGTCGCCCGTGTTCCACTGGCTCGAAGGACACATCAGCACATTCAAATCGGTGAGATACTCGGGATATACCTGTATCGTTGCCACGCCGTAGTCGAATTGCGCGTTGGAAACAGGATTCGGGGCAGCAAGCATCCGGTGTCATCCAGCCCGGCTGAGGTCAAATCCGCATCCTCCCCAACCAAGGTCAGGAGAACGTCATTAACTGTCGGCCACTTCTCTCCCGAACTCTCATTAGCATACATCTTGAATACGATGCCCATTTGCTTCAGGTTGTTCGCACAGCTCGTACGACGCGCCGCCTCGCGCGCACGCGCCAGCGCAGGCAGCAGTGTCGCCGCCAGTATGCCGATGATCGCTATGACTACCAGCAGCTCAATGAGTGTAAAGCCTTTTCCTTTTCATTGCATTGTCTCCTTTTGATTGTTCTTAATCCCTGACGGCGCTATCTAGCTACGGCAACATTGCCGGACTAATTCGCGTAGACTTCCAACGAAGCTCGGTCAAGAAGAATATGCATAGAAATCCTGTTGTTTTCCGGCTTTAATGTAGCAGTTTTGGATATGTTGTTATGCTCGACGAAGATCTGGCTTCCAGCAACATAGTAGTAAATCAAAGCGTCACGCAAGAAGAATCCAAATTCCGGTAAAGTAGCATCAGTAAGGTCGAATACCGCGATGATTTCAATCAGGTCATGATCAATTCCACTGAGCAGATCTTCATCCCGCTCCAGTATCTCATTTGACCATTTGTAGTGTTTGCCCCGAATACTCTCAATTTCTCTAATGGGCGCCCTGCATAACCTGACACCCTCCGCGTAGGTTCTCAGGGATAACTCAGACGGGAAAGTCTGCTGCTGGTCAAAAGGCATTCCGGGAAACGAAGCTGATTTCATCCACGCCATTTGGATTGTTCGGCCATCTGATTTGGGGATATTGCTGAAAGTTTGCGTTGCATAGTGGTTTCTTCCGAAGTCAATCGGCATACCAGGGGTTTCCGGGATGAAGGCTGTTCCGTCGAATTGTCCTAACTTGTAACCGGTGTTTGAAGCATCGAGAAGGACCCACTTGGTGTTCTTAGGATCTCCATCGACGGGAAGTTCAAATATGTCAGGACACTCATAGAATCCCTCGACTCTGCTCATATACGTCCAGTCTTTCAGATTGGGGGACGAATAGAAGTCAACGCCATACTTATTATGCAGGGCCATTTCCCATTTCTTTGGGCTGAAATGAAATTGAGGCCGATAGAACTCATCACGCTCTCCATCCCATATGGAGTTGAGCTCATAGACATCAAGCGATTCGAGGATAACCGTGCCTCTTTCGGTGAAAACGCTGATCTTGGATTTCTTGCTAGGGTAGGAAAAGAACACCCAACTCATGGGTAACCGACCGCCAATGGTTCCGCCACCACTGCCGCCTCGGGTGGTCGCAGAGTGGCTCCCTGAGTCAGCAGTCTCGCTTTGATTGGAGGGCTTAGATCCATGGCTTGCAGGGTCCTGCTATTTGGTGAACTGGAGGGCCCATTCGAAGGCCAGCTCGGGATCGCCCCCACCATGCCCCCAATTGCTGTACTGGTAATGAAGTGCCGGGGCGTCGCAATTCTCTCCCGCAAACTCAATGAAGCCCTTTGGATTCGGCTTACCCTCGGGGATATCCGCCGAGTCGCAGCCATTGTGTCCCAACCACCGCTGGAAGTTAACCATGGCGCCGACCAAGGCGGGATCCGGCTCGTACGGTTCGTATAGCACCATGCCGTCGTCGGTCGAATGCATCTGGAGTATGGGAACTGGCTTGTAGTTGAAGTCCTCTGGGAAGGTGGATTCCCAATAGGTCAGGTATCCAGCCCAGCTTACGCACGCGGCAAAGAGGTCGCTGTGCACCGCGGCCATGGCCTGGGCCATGAAGGAACCGCCTGAGTAACCCGCGGCGTAAACCCGGCTCGTGTCGACGTTGTAAGTCTCCTGCACGTGCAGGATCAGCTTCCGCGCAAAGTCGAGGTCCCTTGGGTATTTGGGGTCGTTACCGGCATTCCAACTGAAGTCCTCTCTGTCCCTGTCCCAATCGAAATCCGGCATACCGCCTTTACCAATCAGCAGGGCCCGCTCATTGGAGGTGGCCAAGATGCCGTCGAACTCGTCATACTTCGTCATCCATCCCGCGGCACCATGAAAGTAGGCATAAAGGGGCACGGGCTTAGGGTTCTTTGGCGGGATCTGAAGTCTCCATTCCCGGAGCACACCGTTGTGCATCCCTTTGCCCCAGATGACCCCGTTTGCGTCGGTGGTTTGCGTGATGTCCGTCAGCGGATACTCCGCCTGATCGGCGGAAAGCTGAGGTTCATGCTTGCTCGCATCCTTAGCGGCCGCTGGCCCGCCAGCGACAATTCCGCAGCACACAGCGAGCGCCAGAACAACACACGCACCTATCCTGACAACATAAGCCTTGCTCATAGCTTCCATTTCTCCCATTCAACCGTCATTATTCAGTATGTATCTGCCCACAACCACCAGTGTTGGCTCATGGCCAAATCGATTTCATCTTCCATGCGGTAACCTTCTTGACTCTTAGATCGCTGCCCTTGACAAACAGGCTGATATTCGGATTTTTCCTAATGTCCTGGCTATGAGCATAGGATACGGCCTGACGATCATTGGCAAATACCTCGACCAGATTCTTGTCGATAAATATACGCAACGTCAGATCTTCACTTTCTTTTAGTTCGAAAGTGGCATCGAGATTTCCCACCGTCAGGACCCTTTCGTCTGCACCGGCGATAATGCGCATACCGCCCTTTCCATCTCGCTTGTCACCGAGCAGATTCAGGCCGAATTCTTCGGGCACTGGTGCTGAGAAAGTAATCTCTAGTTCTAGAGCGTCACCGGTCAGTCCTTTGAGCGCATAAGTGTCTTCGCTCTTGACGGTGATATTCTCTTCCTGTTTCCGGTCATAGCGGAGCTTCTCAAGTTCGCGCAGAGGCTTCATTCTCAAGACACCGTCCGCCGGCAATTCCAGTTCGCGAGGTAATGCTTGAACTCCTTCGGGAAACAGCTCCATACCCCTTATCCAGGCCCAAACCACACGGCGGCCATCGGGTGTCAAAAGCGATTCAGGGGCGAAATAGCCTTGCCGGGGGCCATCTTCAGTCCAGTTCATATCAGCGTGGAAATCCGGCAGGTACTGTTCATTCTCAAAGTCTCCCAAGTAGTAACGGCATCCCATGGGATGGCTGATTCCCAGGGCCATCCACTTGTTGCCGATTTTGAATGTGTTGACACATTGGAAGTCTTCAGTCCTGCTGACGCCTAATTTGTTTTCAGGATAATCCTCGTGAAAAAAGGGGCCGATATATTTCCAGTTTTTGAGGTCCTTGGATTTCATAATGTGTTGAAGGCCTTTGCCTCCGGACATCGCATAGTAGGTGTCACCCATCAGCCACAAGTCGGGGTCATGATAATCAAATCTGACTTCTTCGCCTGCATCGTCTTTTGGAACGATCATTTCCGGCTTTGTCCATTTATCCAAATTATCATCCAAAGCATACATCAGCCAAATCCTGAGGTCCTCCTCCTCTACATTTTCACTATAGCCAAAGTAGATCATTGCCGGCTGGCCTTCTTTGGTGAAGAAGCCCGTGCCGCTAAACATGCCATGGCCAGTAAATGCCGGAGTAAGTACTGTCGGATGCCACTTCCAGTGCACCATGTCCGTGCTGGAAACATGGGCATATACGAATCCGATCATATTCTCGTATATGTAGTGCAAGTGATATCGGCCCTTATAATAGTACGCGAGATTGGGGTCACCGGGAAAACCAACACCCGGGCCCGGATGCGACAGATGGTAGGTCAGCCAGTTATCTGGAGGATTTACAGGCCAGGCTGGCGTCTCCGGTCCATAGGTACCAGTGGACGCTATGCCCTTGTCCTGGTTCTTTTCTTGGTCGAACGCCACGCCGTCACCACTTATTACAAGCATGAGCAGCAGAACAACAATGACGCCATAACGCATTCTAAGAATATCGCAAGTCATTTGATTCGCGAATAGTCTCACCAGGGGTTTGAGGGGTGCATTTTCCAGGCATTGAATTCGGTAACCGCGATGTCACCTCCCTTCGCGAAGAGAGTTATTCCCTGGCTGTCTTCACGCGTCGGGTAAATGCGCTGCGTAAGGCACTGGCGCTTATTCACGTACACCTCCATAATTGAACGATCCAGGAAGATGCGCATGTTCAGCTTTTCGCCAGGCTTCAGTTCGAAGGGCGCCCGGAACGGCGCCCACCATGCTTCCTGGTTTTCACGATATGTCTCGTCCAAGGTTGACTTGGCGAAGTCGATCTCGATCACGTGATCAGCAGCGCTATATATGATCGATGTTTCTTCCTCGCCGTCTGGAGAGCAACGCACCTTGATACCGCATTGTACGGCGTCGCCGGGATCGATGGTGAGTTCCAGTTCCAGCGTATCGCCCGATACCTGGCTAATCTTCTTTTCAGAGCCCGCAATCACCGTCATGGCGCTTAGCTGGACGGGACTGTGGCGAAGGCTCTTGAGTTCCTCCACAGGCTCGATGTGCAATACGCCGTCGCCCATGGTCAGCACGCGAGGCAATGTCATCGTTCCGCTCCACCCACGCTTCAGGATGAGTTCGTCACGGCGTCCATAAAACGGATCGATCGCCCAAGCCCAGTAGATTCGCCGGCCTTTGTGATCCAGCATGCTCTCGGATGCTATCGTTCCGAGCAAGCGCTGGTGGTGCTCAGGGTAGAACTGCTCGTTCTTCCATTCCCCGATGTAGTAGCGGGTGCCGCCCCCGAGCAGCATGAAGACATACTTGTTGCCCAGCTTGAAGAAGTCGGGACAATCATGCGCCTTTTTCCATGCCTCTTCGACCTCCGGCAGGTCGTGATGCATGAAGTCCCCAGTGAATTCCCAGTCGATCAGATCATCCGATTTCCACAGGGTCGGCTTATCATAGGGCCACCCGCCGTTATCGCCGCATATCATGTAGTAGGTGTCGCGTTCCAGCCAGGCGTGGGGATCCCATACGTCGTATTTGCCGTAGTCCGGCAGCTTGCTCAGGATCTCTCTGAACTCGAGTGCGCCTTCGTCCACCGCGTTTTCAGGGTAGGGTATGATGGGATTGTGCGCGGACTTCTCCCAGACATTGAGGTCCGGGTCTGTGCTGCTTGCAATGCAATTCCCCGAACCGAGCCCCTGATAGGCAATCGTGGGAACGCCATTCTTGTCGAGGAACACGTTGCCGCTGTACATACCAACCTCATTACCGCTCGGCTCGAGAGCCGTTGGGTGCCAGCGCCAGTGCACCAAGTCGTGGCTCGATACATGGCCCCAGGAGTCTCCGCGGTAATTATCTCGAGGCGGGCGTTCCTGGAAGATGTAGAAGAGGTGATAGCGTCCGTTCCAGTAGATAGCGCCGTTGGGATCAAAGGGTTCCGCGACGCCCTCCGGGACGACGAAGTGATACACTGGCCGGTGTGGATCGCGCAGCAACTTGTTGCGATAGTGAACGATGTTATTCACATGATCACGCACGACCTCGACGAGGTACCGGTCCATTTCCACCCCTTGAGCCTGGCACGGAGCGCTGGACCCGACCATCACCGCCAATCCAAGACAGGCAATCGTCAGATCATCAGTCCACTTCTTCATTGTTTCATCCTCTCGTCTTCAGAAGCCGGTATACTTACCTCACTCGCTCAAGTTCTCCATCATCCTTTTACATATCCGCTACGCAGCGGAATCCGATCGTTTCGCACCGGTCCAAGCCGGGCCATACCAACAGCATCTTCGTCGCTCGGTTAGAGGGCTGCGGTCCTCCGTCAACATACCAGCCTGAACCTTCGGCATCAAAATACGAGCCTCCTCGGATCAGGCAGTAACGCGTTCGCCCATCGTCAGTTTGTTCGCTCTCTGTCCATTCCCAGGTATTGCCGCACATGTCGTAGCAGCCAAAAGGCGAACGACCTTTGGGAAACGCGCGTACGCTCGTGGTGGCGCCCCCCTTGTTGTATCGGTCTGATTCCATCGTGTCGCCCCACGGATACTCCAGGCTCTTCGGCCCCTCGGCCGCATATTGCCATTCCGCATCAGTAGGCAGGCGCTTTCCCGCCCACTCGGCAAACGCCCGAGCGTCGTTCAGATCGACGTACACAACGGGATGGTCCTCTTTACCTGCCGGCGGCCTGCCGTCGACCCAATGCTTCAGGAAGTTATCTTCATGACGCGGCTTGTAGCCCGATGCCTTCAGGAACTCTTCGTACTCCGCGTTCGTTACCGGAGTCAAATCAATCGCGTACTCCGAGAGTTCCACATTCACCTCCTTAGACAGTGTGTCGTGAAAGCCCTCCGGGAACGCGCCTTCATTGAAACTTCTTTTGAGCTTGGCCGTAGTGGCACCGATAGCGGCCATGTTCGGGGGCAGGTTGTCAATATCATATTCCTCTGTTCTTGAAACAGGATTGAGGAACCGTTTCTTTCCCTCGGGAAATGTTGGATCCCAGTCTTTATCTTCGAAAACCTTCGCTTGTTCCTTCAAGAATTCGTTGAGGTCCCTTGTGACTGCATCTTCAGGTATAGCCAGGAATCCGCCGATTCCCCTCGCGTCTATCTCGCCGTCAATATGGGCGACGCCTCTTTCCAGTTTCACGTTGGCTCCCTTGCCCTTAATCAGATCGAAGTATCGGGTATCCTCATTGTGAGGTACGGCAAGCAGGTTCCCGCTGTATGGTTCATCTGCCCGGTTGACAAGTGTCCATAGCCTTAAGCTATCGCCTTCCCATAGGCTGGCGAACACGTTTTCTCCCCTGTGTTCGACCAGTGGGGTCCACCCTTCCCCGGCAAATAAGTTAACGTAACGACGCTGAATCGGAATCATCGAGCGCAGTATTGAACGTGCGCGTTCACTCCATCCATTCCAGCATCCGAACCGGTTCTCCCATATCAGCGTTCCGGTGCCGTTCATCCATGAGACCTGCAATTCGCCCGTACGCTCCGTACTCCATCGATTGGTCGGGCGTACCACGTGCCTGCGTTCCAACCACTTGCTCTTCATCACGCCCGGTGCGCGGCTGTCCTCGAACAGCCATTCCCTCCACGGTTTCATTTGCGCCCAGGACATCTGATGTTCCGCGACATACTCGATGGGGATTGGCAGTTCCGTATCGATTGCCAGACCGGGCCGGACCTCGTCCAGCTTGAGCCGCAACGGCGCGCACTCGTACCACGTGTCAAGATAGATGCCGTCCGCGTTGATTGCTTCCGTTGTCGATACTAAGACCTCCACGTCAGTCTTGTCTTCCTGCCGGGTTGCGCCGTCCCAGGGCTGGAAAGGCAAGAAGACCTCGATTCCATGCTTGTGGAAGGCCTCGACCAGGTCACGCACACCTTCCAGACCACCGGGCATGTCCCGGTACATGTCGGTTTGATTCCTCTCATTAATTCCGAGGATCGGATAGGCAAGCCACAGCACGACACTATCGTATCCGCCGAATTCCTTCTTCCCATGTTCTATGAACTCTTCGACCGTAAACCTACCCTCGTCTGGGTCCAATAGCGTCATGTCCCACAGCATAAGGAAACCCGACACGTAGTTTGACGGGATCCAGGCGAACGCCTCGTCGCTGTAGTACGAATCATCATAGGCCAGCGCCTCCCGCTTGTCCTTGCGCCACTGAGCCAGCCAATCGCGCCAGAGCGGCCACTGTTCCGGATCATCAGGAGCTTGAAACGTATCGTCGAAGGTAAGTTCATCGGAAGCATACTTCCCATCCGGAATGTCCATGCCTCGCTTCTCAGCTAGCTTCTTCTCATGTGCCCCACGATGAAATCCATGCTGCTCGCTCTCCAGCGATACACGCTCACTAATCCACGTGGAGAACTCCTTCTGCGGCGCTTGTGCAGACGGGTTGTCATCCTCGGCCCACCCGGGAGATAGGCTCAGACTCATCGCCGCCAGAATCGTCGCAAAACACGCAACATAGTGCATTGTTCTCATCGTCTTGTCTCCATCAAGGTTAAACAGTTCAACACAAGTAAGAAACCCTTCGATCTACTCAAAGCTAAACGAGAAGAGCTTCGATTCCCTCAATTCGAATTCAAGCTTGGTTTTCTTGCCCTTGAATTCCTCAAGTGAGAATCCATCTTTCCACGCTATCTGCGTGTCCGTAACAGTCTTGGTTACCAACTTGCCTTCGCCCAGTTTCTTGCCTCTTTCGTTGAGGGCCGTTACTTTGACATAGCCGGAAGGGGCCACATCGGCGCTTACACACAGCGAATCGGCAACGACCGTAACGGGCTTGGTTGTGATCGACCCCGTCTTGTTGCTTCCTCCGGCAATCTGCTCGTAGCCGGCGAATCCGTCCGGCCGCATCCATGCCAGACACACGAAGCCATTGCGCCACGCCATGAAGCGACCGTCGTTGGCGCCGTAATAGATGCGTATTCTGTCCTTTTCGATAAGCGGCACGGCAGCGAAGATGCAGCCCCAATCATAGTCGCCCATGACCGGGCCGTTAGGGATCAGCGGCGTGCCGGGTTGGATCCTGTGCCATTCGATGCTATCAGGACTCCAGGCCAGCTCGCACCACTGCTTACTTGCCTCAATATCAAACAGACCGACCATGCCAATGTACACACCGGCGTGACGGACGACGGGCATGTCGTGTACCTGCCTGCGCAGGTCAAGGCCCTCGATGACCACCTCGGCTTCCGACCAGTTGAGGAAGTCCTTGGAGAAGCTGCGCGATGTCTGCCGATGCCCGCGGCTGGCGTACACGGCGGACGAGGCTTCACCGCCCCAGTGGCGGGTGATGATGACATACTGCTCGCGATCGGGATCCCACCACACGCAGTTGTTCGTGTCGCCATAGTCCATGGGGCCTACATCGATTCGCTCGCCCCAGTGAATCCCATCTGGCGAGAACCATACATAACTGCTCTCGTTCTCCGGATGAATCGCTTTATAGCGCTTCTGCGGATCCGTTTCATGAAGGTCCTTCATCACCGTCACCCCATGGTTCCACTTGAGGACGATGTTGTTCTCCTTGCTCCCCTCGAACTCGATGAGGCCCAGCTCCGGCTTCTCCCAATGAATGCCGTCCTTCGACGTGGCGTAGCAGACGCCGAAGTCCCGTACCCCCTTCCCCCATTCGACCCAGGCCCGCTGGTCAGACGGCAGGCCTTCACCGGGGAACCCGCCGTACCCGCCCGACTTGATGAAGATGCTATACCAGCACTTGAAGATCCCCTCTTCCTCGTCATAGATGACGCTGCAGTAGGGATTGTCGAAGCGGGGTTCCCAGGGTTTGTCTTCCCCGAAGAGGGGATTGTTCTCGTCCTTCTGCACGACGCCAACGGTGAGGTGAGCATTCTCGGTCCTGTCAATGATTCGCGAATCGAGAAGCAGATACCGGTCGCGGTCCGTATCGACCCTGTCGGCGCTTTCATCCGCCGCCACATTTGCGGAAGGGAACATCAAGACAAGAATCACTACACAACGGGAATGATATCGCATTCGTTCACTCTCCTTCAGGTAGTCCAACGGACACAACGCCTCCCTGGCGGATCCGGAAATGCAGGCTGCCCCACCCGATTATGATGTTTGCAGTTGTCGATTGGCATTTGAGCACGAATAACGGTCAGGCTTCAACAACGCGGTTGGGGTTCAAACCCTGGCTCCCGAGTTCCAGGAAAGTGGCTCTCCATAGATCCAGTGGCGTCAATAGGCGCCGTGCCGCGCCTTGTAGGAAGTCTGGCCCAGGAGGGCCTCCCGGCCAGACTTCTAAAATGGATCTTTCCGCGTAATCTTGAAGACATACGCGTTGTCACAGGGTTTCTCGTTCGGTACGTCGATCTCCAAGCCTTTCCGGGTCATGGTCCAGTTCAATGCTGTGTTGATGCCCAACATTCTGACGGATTCGATCTCGCCGGGTTCGAGTCTCTTTATGGTCTTGAAGTTCGACGCCCGATCCTGGTCAAAGGGGATTATGGCTTTATCTTCGGGCCATCCAAGGAAGGTGGCATAGAGCAGGTTGTCCCGGCTCGTGAACCGGATGTCGGCGGCCGTATACGCTACCTCCTGCCGTTCACTGAAGTGTCCTGCCGATTCCATTTCTGTCGGCCCTTCCCCGTAGGATACCCAGGGCGTGGTTTCGAATATGGCTTCGCCGTTGATCTTCAGCCAGTCTCCCATCCCCGCTAAACATTTCTTTGCGCCATCGGGGATAGATCCATCGGCTTTGGGACCCACATTGAGCAGAAGATAGCCGTTCTTGCTCACGTTGTCTACGAGGTTATGGATGAGGGTGCTGACTTTCTTGAAGCCGGCATCGGAAACAAATGACCAGGCGCCTATATCGTCAACAGAGGTATCGGTGATCCAGTGGTAATAGGTCATGTGGTCCATTCTTCCGAGTTCATAGTCGACAATGGCGGTTCCCGGCGCAAAGTCATGTCCCTTATAGGTAACGGCCAGTTCCCTTCCCCATTCTGCTTCCTTGTTGTAGTAATCCGCAAGAAATCGCTTCTTGTAGTCTTCCTGTAGGAAACGGAGGCCGAAATCGAACCAGATGAGATCCGGCCGATACCCCTCGATGAGTTCATCGATTTTCCCGCGCCAGAGATCGAGAAATGCCTTGGTAGGCCGATCCTGTGCCGTCCAGTCCTGCCGTCCCGCCAGAAGGTCCGGATCCAATCCGTCCAGGTTATGCATCGCGCCATAAAGACCGGCATACTCGGGGTTCGATACATCGCAGTCGCTGCGCCAGTGGGGATAGAACCACCAATGCTCCGCATGGTGCAGTGCGACCATGAATCGCATCCCCTGGGCGCGATAGGCTTTCTCCAGTTCGCCGGTGACATCCCGCATGGGCCCCATCTTGGCCGAATTCCACTCGTTGACCTTGCTGTCCCACATGGAAAAGCCGTCGTGGTGCTCGGCAACCGGCCCGGCAAAGCGCGCTCCGGAAGACTTAAAGATTGCCGCCCACTCCTCGGCATCGAACTTGTCGGCCTTGAACAGGGGGATCAAGTCCTTGTATCCGAATTTCGACACCGGTCCATAAGTCTTTTCGTGATAGTCGGCTTGCTTGTTGCCTGGTCGATAAATGTTGTGGGCATACCAACTGCCGTTGGGACCGCAGGCGGGCACCGAGTAGATGCCCCAATGGGTGTAGATGCCGAATTTGTCATCCCGAAGCCACTTTGGCGTGGTGTGGTTCTGCAATGATGCCCAGCTGGGCTCGTATGTTGCCATGGCCATTCCTCCTATTGTCTGGTCAACCTTGAGAAGTGAGAAGACGTGACCTGGCGGGTGCGGAAATGTGGGCGCCAGCGTCGCATCGTGATGATGACTATCGTTGGTTGAGATTCAACCAGAATCCGAGGTCGAACTTCAAGCGCTACGGCATTCTCTAGGAGAGTAGACGACGGGCACCTATGGCAGACCTGGGATGGGAATGCCCGTGCCCGGGGTGTACCTGGTCACTTTCCGAAAGCGGATCTACGGCAGCCTCGAGCAACTCCAGGCAGATCTTGAGGAGTGGCTGGTATACTACCGATAGTAATAGCTGAGCATCCCTCCAAGCCGTTCCCGGCGTTGAACCGGTCGGTCTGTTGAACCGACTTCTTCTCTGAAGTCGATGATGCTGTTGTCGAGTCCCTGATGATTAGGCTCGGCTTGGTAGTACTCTGCGAATGCGGAGAGCGCTCTTCGTGGTGGTTTCTCTCCGAAGAATATCATCCTATTCAAGCAGTCATCTTTCATGCTTCGCATATAGCGCTCGATATAGTCGTTCAAGTTCGGGCTTCCAGCGGGCAGTAGGACCTCCTCCGTGTCGGTGCTCTCAAGCACTCCCCGGAAAGGAAGAAATTTCGTGTCGCGGTCAAGCAGCAAATACCTAATGTCATTGAGGAACCCGTCGTACCAATCGGTCAGGCCCCTACCTGGAACCAAATATGGAGCATCAAGCTGACAATCCGTGGGGAATCAACCGAGCAAGATTTCCTGCTCAGACATCATTCGAGCCCCTGGAAACAGGGCTTTCAGAGTTCGGCTGAGTTTTTTGACCCTACGGGTTAAGAATCGGCCCTACGTCTTTCTGGTGATCATTTTCGCAGTTTCAAACATGGGTTCCGCCATGATGAATAACCTAAGCTTCTTCTTCGTCAAGCACGTCTTGGCCGCGGGTGACGTGTTTGCCGTCTTCGCGAAGTCGAAGGTGCATCGTGCTGACTCGACCTTCAGCCGGCGGCCATGATCGACCATGCCACTAAGCCGAGTTCACGCCGCCTCTATGCCTAACGCCATGCCGACAGTAAACGGGTATCCCCGGCAGGGTCTATCTGTAGCTTGACAAACAAGCTTTACTCCAGCATACTTGCAAATCTGTCCCTGGGGCGGACAGCTGGGCTGGCGATTATCCAAAGAGAATTGAGAGGTCACATGAGAAAGCATAACCAAGGAGAGATCTTCGTGAATCCAATGCCGTTGCGCAACCGTCTTTCTGTGAAATTCATCGTGGCCGCCATGCTCCTGTTGCCGTTAATGTTATCGACCGCCTCCGCGCAGGATCCAGTATTTCAGTGGGCCAAGGCCATGGGAGGCACCAGCAACGCTCAAAGCACACGCATCGCCGTGGACGGCTCAGGCAACGTGTACGTGGTCGGGATGTTTCAGGCTACCGTCGATTTCGACCCGGGTGTGGGTGTTGCCAATCTCACCAGCGCGGGTGGTTTCGATATTTTCATTTATAAACTTGATTCGAGCGGTACCTTCGTGTGGGCCAAGGCCATGGGAAGTACCAGCGACGATTATGCACAGGGCATTGCCCTAGATGGCTCGGGCAACGTGTACACCACTGGGAAGTTTTCGGGCACCGTCGATTTCGACCCGGGTGTGGGTGTTGCCAATCTCACCGGCGCGGGCGGCGATGATATTTTCATTTATAAACTGGACTCAAGCGGTACTTTCGTGTGGGCTAAGGCCATGGGAAGTACCGCTAACGATCAAGGCAGGGGCATCGCCGTGGACGGCTCGGGCAACGTGTACACCACCGGGCTGTTTCGGGCTACCGTCGATTTCGACCCGGGTGCGGGGGTGAGCAATCTCACCAGCGCGGGCGGCGATGATATTTTCATTTCTAAACTTGATTCGAGCGGTACCTTCGTGTGGGCTAAGGCCGTGGGAAGCACCAGTATCGAACGAGGATACGGCATCGCCG